>TARA_R110000868_G_scaffold51855_1_pt1 | contig 183327 bp, 175 predicted proteins | sample TARA_R110000868 | Tara Oceans TARA_R110000868 (sample SAMEA4397489) | marine metagenome | biome: Polar Biome; feature: [SRF] surface water layer (ENVO:00010504); material: water (ENVO:00002006), including particulate matter (ENVO:01000060) such as... | depth 5 m
GATTGGAGGCAGACGCACCTTATCGGTAAGTGTCGCGTCTGATCGCTAAAGAGAGAGAGTTCATGGGTCGTTTTCGCCAAGGGGGTGGAAACGGCGCGCCAAGGGGGTACCTTATGGTCGTACAGGCTTTGGCTTTTTACCTGTTTGCTACTGTCGCGGTTATTGCCGCGACTGCGGTTGTGACCGTTCGCAACCCGGTGCATTCGGTACTGCTGCTGATTTTGACATTTTTTAACGCAGCCGGGCTTTTTGTCCTGCTGGGTGCTGAGTTTCTCGCCATGCTGCTTGTCGTCGTTTATGTCGGCGCGGTTGCGGTTCTGTTCCTGTTCGTCGTCATGATGCTCGACATTAACTTTGTCGAGATGCGTCAGGGTTTCCTGAACTACCTGCCGATCGGGGTTCTGATCGCGTTGGTTCTGTTTGTGGAACTTGCCTTTGTTGGCGCAACTTGGGCATTGACCGATGACAAGATCGCGGTTCTGGCGCATCCGACGCCAGCCGGACTGACCAATGTCGAGGCACTCGGCCAACTGATCTATACCGATTACGCATACATCTTCCAGGCATCCGGTTTGGTGTTGCTTGTGGCGATGATTGGCGCAATCGTCCTGACGTTGCGTACCCGTGAGGGTGTTCGCCGTCAGAAAATCTCCGAGCAGGTCAAACGCCAACGCGCTGACACGCTTGAAATTAAAAAAGTTCCGGTCGGCAGGGGGATCTGATGGAAATCGGTCTTGCACATTATTTGACCGTCGCGGCGATCCTTTTCACGCTCGGGATCTTCGGCATCTTTATGAACCGTAAGAACGTCATCATCATTATGATGTCGATCGAGCTGATGCTGCTGGCAGTTAATATCAATCTGGTCACGTTCTCGTCGTTCCTTGGCGACCTCGTCGGACAGGTTTTCACCATCTTCGTTCTGACCGTTGCTGCCGCCGAGGCCGCAATTGGATTGGCGATCCTGGTGGTCTATTTCCGTAACCGCGGCACGATTGCGGTTGAAGACATCAACATGATGAAGGGGTAAGGCAGATATGTATCCTCTTATTGTTTTCCTGCCCCTGATCGCGGCCACGATTGCAGGCATCATCACGCTGGCTGGCGCTATGTCGACCGCGTCCGGTGCTCCGCATGACGGCCACGGTCATCATCACCACGGTGTTTCAACAGCCGATCGTGTTTCCCAACTGATTACGGTTGGCGGTGTTGTTGTGGCTTTCGTGATTTCGATCTTTGCTTTTGTCGATATTGCTCTTGGCGGCAACCCGGTTACGCTGTCGCTGTTTACCTGGATTTCGTCGGGTAACTTCGTCGCACCATGGGCGCTGCGCTTTGATACGCTGACCTGTGTCATGCTGATCGTTGTGACCGGTGTTTCCTCGATGGTTCATATCTATTCCATCGGGTACATGTCGCACGATCCAGACAAGCCGCGTTTCATGGCGTATCTGTCGCTGTTTACCTTTGCCATGCTGATGCTGATCACAGCAGATAACCTGATCCAGCTGTTCTTCGGCTGGGAAGGGGTGGGGCTTGCTTCCTATCTTCTGATTGGTTTCTGGTATTCCAAACCGTCGGCATCGGCGGCTGCGATCAAGGCATTCGTCGTTAACCGCGTTGGGGACTTTGGTTTCGCGCTGGGTATCTTTGCGATTTATGTCCTGTTTGACAGCGTTCAGTTCGACGTAATCTTTGGCAATGCCGAAGAAGTCGCCGGAGCAACGCTTGTCTTCCTTGGGCATGAATTCTCGGCGCTTGAAATCACCTGTTTCCTGCTGTTTATCGGTGCTATGGGGAAATCGGCTCAGCTTGGTCTGCATACCTGGCTGCCCGATGCGATGGAAGGCCCGACACCGGTTTCCGCGCTTATTCACGCGGCAACCATGGTGACGGCCGGTGTGTTCATGATTGCGCGCCTGTCGCCGATTTTTGAATATGCTGAAACCACCCTTGCGATTATCACAGTAGTTGGTGCGTCAACGGCATTCTTTGCCGCGACCATCGGCTGTGTTCAGAACGACATCAAACGCGTGATCGCCTATTCGACCTGTTCGCAACTGGGCTATATGTTCTTTGCTTGTGGCGTGTCGGCCTATTCGGCGGGTGTGTTCCATCTGATGACGCATGGTTTCTTCAAGGCACTTCTGTTCCTTGGGGCGGGTTCCGTGATCCATGCAATGTCGGACGAGCAGGACATGCGCAAGATGGGCGGCATTTATAAAATGGTGCCGCTGACCTTTGCCGTGATGATGATTGGTACCCTTGCGATTACCGGTTTCCCGGGGCTTGCAGGCTTCTATTCCAAGGATCTGGTGATCGAAAGTGCCTTTGCCGCCCATTCCGCGGTTGGGACCTATGCTTTTTGGGCCGGTATCCTTGCGGCACTTATGACCTCGTTCTATAGCTGGCGTCTGATCTTTATGACCTTCTTTGGCACGTCGCGTGCTGATGAACGGACCATGGCCCATGTTCATGAAAGCCCGGCTATCATGACAATGCCGCTTTTGTTTTTGGCCATCGGTGCGATCTTTGCCGGTTGGTTTGCCAAAGACTGGTTCGGTGGTGGTGACTATGAAGAAATGCTGGCTTTCTGGAATGGTGCGATCTTTATGGCCGAAGGTCATCTTGCACTTGAGCATTCGCACCACGTTCCGGGCTGGGTCAAATTGGCACCGTTCGTTGCCATGGTTTCGGGCTTTGTCATTGCCGTTGTGATGTACAAACTGGTCCCGTCGCTGCCGCGTCAGTTGGCCAACAGCTTCAACGGTCTGTACCGTTTTGTGTTGAACAAATGGTACTTCGACGAACTTTACGACAAGATTTTCGTCAAGCCGGCTTTCTATCTTGGCTACAACTTCTGGAAATCGGGCGATGGTGCATTGATCGACGGTGTCGGTCCGGATGGTGTTGCCGCTGCGTGCCGTAATATTGCACGCCGGTTTAGCGCCCTTCAGACCGGTTTTGTCTATCACTATGCGTTTGCGATGCTGATCGGTATTGCCGCCTTGGTATCTTACACAATTTGGAAGATGGGTTAACGGGCGATGAGCGATTATCCAATTCTTTCGATCGTCACCTTTTTGCCGCTGGTCGGGGCACTGTTTGTGTTGCTGATCCGCGGGGATGAGGCGAATGTCGCCCGCAACTCTCGCTGGGTTGCTCTTTGGACATCGGGTTTTACCTTTGCTGCATCCCTGATGCTATGGGTGAATTTCGATACCACCACAGCTGATTTCCAGTTCGTTGAACAAGCGGACTGGATGCCGAACCTGAATATTTCCTATCACATGGGCGTGGATGGCATTTCGATGCTGTTCGTGGTCCTGGCAACCTTCCTGACACCGATCTGCATTTTGTCGGCGTGGGAAGCAATCCAGAAACGTGTGAAGGAATACATGATCGCGTTCCTGATTTTGGAAACGATGATGATTGGTATGTTCAGCTCGCTTGACGGTTTGCTGTTCTACCTGTTCTTCGAAGGCGTTCTGATCCCGATGTTCATCATCATCGGTGTCTGGGGTGGCCCGCGCCGTGTTTACGCAGCCTTCAAGCTGTTCCTTTATACATTGCTCGGTTCTGTCCTGATGCTGGTGGCGCTGCTGGCGATGTATTTCGACGCAGGCACCACCGATATTCCGACACTGATGGCGCATGGTTTCAGCTATGAGATGCAGCTTTGGTTATGGCTGGCATTCTTTGCCTCCTTTGCGGTCAAGGTTCCGATGTGGCCGGTTCACACATGGCTTCCCGATGCCCACGTTGAGGCACCGACAGCCGGTTCTGTGATCCTGGCAGGCGTGCTTTTGAAAATGGGGGGCTATGGCTTCCTGCGGTTCTCGTTGCCGATGATGCCCTTGGCATCTGAAACCTTCGCACCGCTGATCTTCACCCTGTCGATCATTGCAATCATCTATACCTCGCTGGTCGCACTTGCCCAGCAGGATATGAAAAAGCTGATTGCTTATTCATCGGTTGCCCATATGGGGATCGTCACGATTGGCGCATTCACCTTCAATCAGCACGGCATCGAAGGTTCGATCTTCCAGATGCTGAGCCACGGGTTGGTTGCCAGTGCACTCTTCCTGTGTGTCGGTGTGGTCTATGACCGGATGCATACCCGCGAAATCGATGCCTATGGTGGTCTTGTTCACCGTATGCCGGGTTACGCAGTGATCTTTATGTTCTTTACGATGGCGTCTGTCGGTCTTCCGGGGACGGGTGGTTTCGTTGGCGAAGTCCTGGCCTTGCTGGGTGCGTTCGAAGCCAATACCTGGGTGGCATTCTTTGCCGCGACCGGTTTGATCCTTGGTGCTGCATATGCACTGTTTCTCTATCGCCGCATCGTGTTCGGGGCGCTTACCAAGGAAAACCTTAAAGGCATCCTTGATATGAGCCCGCGTGAATGGTTGATCTTCGCACCATTGGTGATCATCGTTCTGTGGATGGGGATCTATCCGGTCTCCTTCCTCGACATCATGCATGTTTCGGTTGAACACCTTGTCAACCAGGTCGAAACGGCGCAGGCTGCCGCAGCTCAGGCTGCCCAGCTGGCGGCGAATTAGGGGGAATGAACATGGGAGTTTCTATGCTCAACCTCGGGGCGGCACTGCCCGAAATGTTTTTGGCTGTTTCAGCATTGGCCCTGTTGATGCTGGGTGTCTTTACCGGCAAGGATAAGGCATTCCGCACTGTTTCATGGCTTGCTGTTCTTGCCCAGATTGTCACACTCGTGCTTGTCGTTATGGGCGATGGCGGGGTGGCGTTCTATGGTCAGTTCACGGCTGATGCCTTTGCCAAATTCACCAAGGTACTGATCCTGATTGGATCGTCACTTGGCATCGTTATGGCAATGAACTTTGCTGAACGTGAAAACATGTCGCGGTTTGAATTCCCGATCCTGATCACGCTGGCAACGGTCGGCATGATGGCGATGGTTTCGGCAACCGATATGCTGTCGCTGTATCTTGGCCTCGAACTTCAGTCGCTTGCGCTTTACGTTATTGCGGCCATTCGTCGCGATACAGTGCGTGCAACGGAAGCAGGCCTTAAATACTTTGTTCTGGGTTCAATTGCTTCGGGCATGTTGCTGTATGGCATGTCGATGGTTTATGGCTTTACCGGCACGACCAACTTTGTCGTCCTTGGTGATATCATGACCGGTGGTGATATTTCGGTTGGAACACTTGTTGGCTTGGCCTTTATGTTTGCCGGTCTGTGCTTCAAGGTTTCTGCGGTTCCGTTCCATATGTGGACCCCGGACGTCTATGAAGGCGCACCGACCCCGGTTACAGCGTTCTTTGCCGTTGCCCCGAAAATTGCCGGTCTGGCATTGTTTGTCCGCGTCGCGGTAGGCCCGTTTGCCGGTGTGGTTGCCGATTGGCAGCAGATCATCGTTATGGTTTCGGTCCTGTCGATGGTCTGGGGCTCGTTCGCAGCGCTCCGTCAGGATAATATCAAACGTCTGATGGCCTATTCTTCGATTGGTCATGTTGGTTTCGCATTGGTCGGCCTTGCGGCTGGCACCGCCGAAGGCGTGCAGGGGGTTCTGGTTTATCTGGGCATTTACCTTGTCATGAACCTCGGTACCTTTGCGGTTATCTTGTCGATGCGTCGTAATGATCGCATGGTCGAGGAAATCACCGATCTGGCCGGTCTTGCCAAGACCAAGCCGCTGATGGCTGCTGTTGCCGCCATTTTGATGTTCTCGATGGCTGGTATTCCGCCGCTCGCCGGGTTCTTTGGCAAGTTCTATGTCTTTAAGGCTGCCGTTGATGCCGGTCTTGTGACGCTTGCTGTGATTGGTCTGGTGACCTCGGTCGTTAGTGCCTATTACTATCTGCGGGTCATCAAGGTGATGTATTTTGACGAACCGGTCGAAGCGTTTGACAAAAACGGCACCGAGATGAACGTGATCATGGCTGTTGCCACGATTGTCATGCTGGTTTTCGTGTTCTTCCCGAACCCGCTGATGGATAGTGCAGGCGCTGCTGCGTCGGCTTTGTTCGGACAATAGGATGACCAAGCCGACGATCCGGCTTCCGGAAGGTTTTTATCTTCACGAACTCGACGTGATCGACAGTACAAATGATGAGGCGAAACGCCTTGCTGATAAGGGCGCCCAAAGTGGCGCCCTTATTTGGGCCCGGCAACAGACAACGGGCAGGGGGCGCCGTGGTCGGGCATGGTCTTCACCGGTTGGTAATCTGTATTCCTCGCTTTTACTGCGTCCTGATTGTCCGTTATTCGAAGCCGCCAAACTGACATTCCTGATCGCGGTTGCCATGGCCGAAGCCATCGAAATGGTCAGCGGTAATCAAATTCGGCCTGATTGTAAATGGCCTAATGATTTGATGGTCAATGGGCGCAAGATTTCCGGTATTCTTTTGGAAAGTGCATCCAATGACGGGACGCAAACCGATTATCTGGTGATTGGTGCCGGGGTCAATGTGGCGTTCTATCCCGATGATGCTGAACGCCCGGCAACATCACTTGCCGCTCTTGGCGCGCCGACATCGGTCAAGGATGTGTTGCAGGCTTATGTGGCCCGCATCGCCCATTGGCTGCCAATTTGGGAAGCACAAGGTTTCGCACCAATCCGCGAAGCTTGGCTAACCCGGGCCTATGGTGTTGGTGAACCGGTCATTGCACGCTTGACCCAGCGCACGTTGGAGGGAACCTTTGTCGGGCTTGATGATGACGGGGCACTTGTTCTAAGAGAAACAGACGGCACCGAGCATCGTATCGGGGCTGGCGAAGTGTTTTTCAAAACTTAAATTAACAAGATCCCGCCTCGGGACGACAACGGGGAGGCACCGAAACATCATGTTACTGGCGATTGATGCCGGGAATACCAACATCGTTTTCGCTGTGTTTGACGGTGATAAGATCAAAGGGCAGTGGCGCTGTTCGACGACGGTGGAACGCACGGCCGATGAACTTGGCGTGTGGCTGCATCACCTGTTTACGTTAACCGATGTGCCGGCAGACGCGATCACAGGGGCGATTATCGCAACCGTCGTGCCGGCCGCGGAATTTAGTCTTAAGACCCTGTGTCGGCGTTATTTCAATGTCGAACCAATGGTCGTCGGTGATCCTGAAGTTGATCTGGACATGAAGATCATCATGGATCGGCCAAGCGAAGTCGGGGCTGACCGATTGGTAAATGCGGTTGCCGCGCATAAGATTTTTGGCGGTCCGCTTGTGGTGCTTGATTTCGGGACGGCGACAACATTCGATGTTATCGATGGCGAGGGCAATTACCTTGGCGGTGTGATTGCGCCGGGGGTTAATTTGTCGATCAAGGCGCTGCATATGGCGGCTGCTCAGTTGCCAATGGTGGCGATCGAGGCACCGCGCAGTGTTGTTGGCAAAAACACCGTTGAAGCCATGCAGTCCGGGGTTTATTGGGGCTATGTTGCGATGATCGAAGGGCTTCTGGCCCGTATTCGCAAGGATCAGGGCGTCGATAACATGAAAATCGTTGCCACCGGCGGGTTGGCACCACTATTTGCCAAGGTTATGGACGAGATCGAACATCTGCATAGCGATCTGACGATGCTGGGGCTTTTGATGATTTATCGTCGCAACAGCAACAAAACAAATTAGACTGTGCTGTAACATATACCATTTCGTTGACGTGGGCCTGGCCCGCGATAATGTTTCTCATCGCTGAAAGACAAGGGTGACCATCCGTGGATTTGTATTTGCCGAAAGACGAGTTGCTGTTCGTGCCGCTAGGGGGATCTGGCGAAATTGGCATGAACCTCAATTTGTACGGATATGACGATCAGTGGTTGATGGTCGATATGGGCGTTTCCTTTGGCGAGGAAGGTTTGCCCGGTGTTGATGTTGTCATGCCTGATCCGTCTTTTATCGAAGATCGCAAAGACAAACTTCTTGGCCTGGTCCTGACACATGCACACGAAGATCACCTTGGTGCCGTACCGTATCTATGGCCGCGGTTGAAATGCCCGATTTATGCAACGCCGTTTGCGGCTGAATTTCTGAAAGCCAAACTGGCCGAAACCGATTTTGCAGATCAGGTGCCGATCCATGTGATCGAGCTTGGCGGCCGGTTTAAAAAAGGCCCGTTTGATATCGAATTTGTCACCATGACCCATTCGATCCTTGAACCGAATGCCTTGGCGATCAGGACCCCCAAGGGACTTGTCGTTCATACCGGTGACTGGAAATTCGATCCCGATCCCCAGATTGGCGATGCATCGGATGTCAAAAAGCTCGAAGCCTTGGGCGACGAGGGCGTCATGGCGTTGATTTGTGACTCAACCAACGTCTTTTCCGAAGGCCAAACCGGTTCAGAAGCGCAAGTTGCTAAAAATCTTTCAGCGCTTTTTGCCAAGATACCGCAGGGTCGTATCGCGATCGCCTGTTTTGCGACCAATGTTGCCCGTCTGCAATCGATCATAGAAGCTGCCCATGAAAACAATCGTTGTGTTGGTTTGGCCGGGCGTTCCCTTAACCGTGTGACCGAGGTGGCGCGGACCGTTGGTTATTTGACATCCTACCCCAATCTTTTGACCGATGAAGACGCGATGGAGGTTCCCAAGGATCAGGTGTTGATGATTTGCACCGGATCGCAGGGGGAACCACGTGCGGCGATGTCTCGTATTGCCAAAGGGGATCATCCGACGGTTCAGCTTGATTCCGGCGATACCGTAATTTTTTCAGCCCGTGAAATTCCGGGGAATGAAAAATCCATTGGTTATATCCAAAACCTTTTGATACGACGTGGCATTCGGGTGATTACGGCCCGTGACGAGCCGATCCATGTTTCCGGGCATCCGGGGCGTCAGGACTTGGCGCGGATGTATCAACTGACCCGTCCGAAAATCCTTGTGCCGGTTCACGGTGAAACCCGCCATTTGTGCGAACAAGCGGCCCTTGGTGCCGAATGTCAGATCCCCGAACAGGTGATCCCGCATGATGGCACGGTTATTCGTCTGTCGCCAGGTAGTGCGCATGTCATCGGTGTCGCCGAAAGTGGCGTATTGTGCCTTGATGGTGGCCGCCTGCTTAAACGTGATGCCGATACCATCCGCAATCGCAATCGCATTGTCTGGAACGGTGTGATGTTTGTGACCGTAGTGCTCAATCAGTTTGGTGAAACGGTCGGTGATCCGATGATTACCGCCCCCAGCCTGTTTGACGAACCGGGTGACGATATCCGGCTTGATCACTTTGCTGCCGAGATTGGCAACCGTGTTGATCAGTTAAATGATGACGAAGTTCTCGATGATGCTGCTGTCACTCTTGCCATTCGTCAGGCCCTTCGTCGTCCAGTCCGCCAGAAACTTGGCAAACGTCCGCTGATCGAAGTTCACATTGCTCGTGTAAATGAAAAAAGCTAGCCGCCAGACCTTTGATGGTTTGATGGCTGATACCTTTGTTCAACCAAATACGCGGTTGTCTTTGCCATTGCTTGCATCCTAGATTGTCGGTGATCGGGCAGATCACATTGCAGGAGTAGAACATGATTGGACGGCTGAACCATGTGGCGATTGCGGTTCCGGACCTAGAAGAAGGCATCCGGCTTTATCGGGATGTTTTGGGCGCAAAGGTAACCGCCCCGCAGGACGAGCCCGATCACGGGGTAACTGTCGTATTTGTTGAATTGCCCAATACCAAAATCGAACTTCTTTATCCGCTTGGTGATGATTCACCAATCAAGGGGTTCCTCGACAAGAATACATCGGGTGGCATTCATCATGTTTGTTATGAGGTTGAAGACATTTTGGCCGCACGCGATCAGTTGATACAAAATGGCGCCCGCATTCTTGGCAATGGCGAACCGAAAATTGGCGCCCACGGCAAACCCGTGTTGTTCCTGCATCCCAAGGATTTTAACGGAACGCTTGTTGAACTTGAACAGGTCTGAATTTTACAGTTTGATTTTTGCGCCCGGTGTTGCGTTTCGTGCCGGGCGTTATGACTGTCAGCCATCCAACGTTGAACACGCTTTCCCGTAACCAAGAAAAGAGTGCCCCATGAACTGGTTTTCCGCGATCCTTGTCTATGTCGTGATTTGGTGGCTGGTGCTTTTTATGGTGTTGCCTGTCGGCGTGAAGCGCGAAGACAATGTACAGCCCGGCCATGACAGCGGTGCGCCGCAAAAACCACATATGTGGAAAAAGGTTCTGGCGACCAGCTTAATCTCGGCAATTCTGTGGGCTGTGGCCTATTTTGTGATTACCAGCGGCATGATAGAAGTCCGTCCGCCGCAATAAGGTTTTCGGGGCCGCCCTGAAATAAATAAACCCCGCAAAATGCTGCGGGGTTTTTTGTTTACGTAATGCACAAAAATGCGGGGCAGGGAGCCGTAGCCAAAAAAAAAGCAAGATCACAAGGATCTTGCTAAGATGCTATTTTAATAGCTGTTTTCCCGTAATCTTTTTTTACTTCCTCCTAGACCTGGGCTCGAAGCACAGGTTTTATTTCGATGTCGCGCCTGCTTCTTGTATGCTTATTGGCAACAAAGCCTCCCGCAATTTTATGAGCGGCTGCGGACATCTCCCGCAACGATCTTACGTCGTTGGCGGAAAGCCAAAAAGCCACATATTTCATTTTTATGCAAGATGTTTTGACTAAAATTCACAAATGATTCGATGCTGCACCGCACATATATAGGAAGAACCTGCACGATGAAGAGTTTTATACCAATGTACTCTATAAAAACCGGCGATTGTGCGATGCGTTTTGCCATTCGGACGTGTCTGGCAGTATCGATTTGCACATTTTCAACGGCAGTTTTGGCACAGGGCGAATCCCCGCTTCCTGAACCTGATGATGTTCAAAAATCATCCGATGTTGAGGCGTTAGACAAGGACGAACCCGCAAAGCCGACCATCACGATATCGCGGTCAGCTTGCAAAGCATTGGTAAGTTACGTTCCCGATGATGAGGTTGTCTATAAGCCCGGCGTGGATGTGCATGGAAACAAGGTGGCACCGGCTGATCTGGATGGCGGCAGCCAGATTTTAAATGCCCTGCCCAAAGAAATCGAGTTTCCTGTGACCATCGATTTCTTTAAATTTTCCGGAATTTCTGTGCCGGATGGTGTCAGTGGCGAGTCTAGTATTGGCAAGATTACCTATCGCAACGGGCGGGTTTATTTCAATGATACCCCGCTTGGCAACGAGGCCGGGCAGGATGAATTGATCGCGGCATGCCGTGCCGCGGGCTTCCGATAACAGCAGGCCTGAAAATGCCAGTATGTTTTCCCAACTCCGCCATGATTGGGCGCTAGATCGGATGATCCTGCGATCTTGGCAAGTTCCGGCTTGCGTTTCGGGCTGTGCTGTCGCATTTTCCGGGCAAGGTTTCTTATATACCTGACATTTTCAGCTTGATCATCACGAGGCATTGATGCGTCTTTCCCAGTTCTTTCTGCCGACCCTCAAAGAAACGCCGGCAGAAGCACAGATCGCTTCCCATCGACTGATGTTGCGCGCCGGTATGGTGCGTCAGCTTTCCGCAGGGATCTATTCCTGGCTGCCACTTGGCTACCGCGTTCTTAAAAAGATCGAACAGATCGTACGCGAAGAACAGGATGCGATTGGCTGCAATGAATTGCTGATGCCAACGATCCAGCCAGCCGAACTTTGGCAAGAAAGTGGTCGCTACGAAGATTACGGTCAGGAAATGCTGCGCATTACCGACCGTCATGATCGTAAAATGCTGTTTGGCCCGACCAACGAGGAAGTCATCACCGACATCTTCCGCAAGGATGTCCGGTCATACAAGCAACTGCCGCAGTTGATGTATCATATTCAGTGGAAATTCCGTGACGAGATCCGCCCGCGCTTTGGCGTAATGCGGGGACGTGAATTCTTGATGAAGGATGCGTATTCGTTCGATATTGATTACGAAAGCTCGCGTCACGCCTACAACAAGATGTTTCTGGCCTATTGCCGGACCTTTACCCGTCTTGGTGTCAAGGCCATTCCGATGGTGGCTGATACCGGTCCGATTGGCGGCGACCTTAGCCATGAATTCATCATTTTGGCAGAAACCGGCGAAAGCGAAGTCTTCTGTGACCAGAAATGGCTGAATAAAGATCTGTCAGGCCAGGGGGTTGATCTCAATGATCGTACCGGTCTTGAAAACTGGGTCCAGACGGTTCTTGAAGACTATGCTGCTACCGAAGAAAAGCATGACCCGGCCAATACACCGGTTGCCGGTGACGATTTAATCGCGACCCGCGGTATTGAAGTTGGTCATATCTTCCACTTTGGTGCAAAATATTCCGAACCGATGAATGCCACGGTTCTTGGCCCGGATGGCAAGGAAGTCCCGGTAATGATGGGGTCCTACGGTATTGGTGTCTCGCGTCTGGTTGGTGCCTTGATCGAGGCATCCCATGACGAAAATGGCATCATCTGGCCCGAAGCCGTTGCACCATACAAGGTTGGTTTGATCAATCTGCGTACCGGCGACGATGCCTGTGATGCGGCTTGTGAGGACGTCTATGGCAAGCTGCAAAATGCCAAGATCGATGTTTTGTATGATGACCGCGATATCCGTGCTGGTGGCAAATTTGCCGATATGGACCTGATAGGTTTGCCTTGGCAGATCGTGATCGGCCCCAAAGGCCTGAAAGCCGGTATTGTCGAACTTAAAAACCGTAAATCCGGCGAGCGGACAGAAGTCACGCTCGAAGCTGCGCTGAAACAGGTCGGCGCGTAACGGCGATCTTTGAAACGGGGCAGCCCCGGGCTGCCCCGTCCTGATTTATGGGCGTTTCTGCGTTCCGTATTTATCCCGCTTCCACAAGGATCATTTGCGCATGTTCAGTCCGTTCGAACGTTTGGTGGCCTTTCGCTACCTGCGTCCCCGTCGGCAAGAAGGCTTTGTTTCCGTCATTGCCATCTTCTCGTTACTTGGCATCATGCTGGGCGTTGCAACCCTGATCATCGTCATGTCGGTCATGAATGGTTTTCGGGCCGAATTGCTGGGACGTATTCTGGGGTTGAACGGACATATTTCGGTTTACGCGCAAAATCCGGACGGCTTGCCCGATTACGATGCGATTGAAAAGAAAATTGCTGAAACCGGTAACGTATTGATCGTTACCCCGGTTGTCGAAGGCCAAGTGATGGCATCGAAAAACGGCCGGGCCAGTGGTGCCATTGTGCGCGGTGTCCGCCCGGAAGATATCGCCAAGCGTGATACCATCGCGAGCAATATCGTATTTGGTTCGCTTGATGACTTTAAAGGCGATGACAGCATTATCATGGGGGCGCGCCTTGCGATGAAGCTTGGTGTTGGGGTTGGTGACGATGTCAATCTGATCTCGCCAAAAGGCAATGTGACCGCGTTTGGGTCTGTGCCGCGTGTCCGGGCCTATAAGGTGGTCGGGCTGTTTGATATTGGTATGTATGAATATGACAGCGGTTTTATCTTTATGCCGCTTGGTGCAGCCCAGACCTATTTCCGAATGCCGGAAAAGATTTCGCATTTTGAAGTGATGCTGAATGATCCGTCTTATTTATCATCAAGCATGAATGATCTTTTATCTAATCTGTCGGGTGAAAGATTGCGATTGGTGAATTGGCAGCAATCAAATTCCGGATTTTTCAATGCGTTACAGGTAGAACGTAATGTGATGTTCCTGATCTTGACGCTGATTATCCTGGTGGCGGCGTTTAACATCATTTCCGGCATGGTCATGCTGGTCAAAGATAAGGGCCGCGACATTGCGATCCTTCGAACGATGGGGGCGACGCGGTCGTCGATCATGCGGATATTCTTTTTGGCCGGGGCGTCTATTGGCATTCTTGGAACGCTAAGCGGGTTGCTTCTTGGTGTTCTGTTCTGTCTGAATATTGAAAATATCCGTCAGTTCATTCAGACCCTGACCGGTACGGACCTGTTCAATGCCGAAATTTATTTCCTGTCACAGCTTCCGGCCGATATGGACGTTGGCGAGGTGGTTCTGGTTTGCGTGATGTCGCTGACCCTGTCTTTCCTGGCGACCATTTATCCGGCATGGCGGGCGTCGCGCCTCGATCCGGTGGAGGCCCTTCGTTATGAATGATCAAGTCAAGAAAACGGTCGGTGAACGGTCGAAAAAAGTCGTGTTACGGCTAGAAAAAATTGACCGGATCTTTAATCAGGGCCCGGATCAACTTGAAATCCTGAAATCTGTCGATCTGGAAATCCATCAGGGCGAGATTGTTGCCTTGGTCGGGCCGTCGGGGGCGGGTAAATCGACCTTGCTTCAGATTGCCGGTTTGTTGGAAAAGCCTGATCGTGGGCTGGTTTCCATCGGCGGCAAACGCAGCACCGACCTTTCCGATCTGGCGCGTACCGAGATGCGGCGCAAGCATATCGGTTTCGTTTATCAGTATCATCATTTGCTGCCGGAATTCTCGGCGATTGAAAATGTCGTCATACCGCAGATGATCAATGGTCTGAAACGTGCGGAAGCTACCGAGCGCGGGTTGGAGCTTTTGCGGTGCCTTGGTCTTGAAAATCGTTCGGAACATCGTCCGGCACGGTTGTCAGGCGGCGAGCAACAGCGTGTAGCGATTGCACGTGCACTGGCCAATGTACCTGATGTGTTGTTTGCGGATGAACCGACGGGAAATCTTGATCCGCATACGGCCGCTACGGTTTTTGGGATGTTGATGACGTTGGTACGTGAAACGGGGCTGGCATCGCTGATTGCGACCCATAACCCGGAACTGGCACGCCAAATGGACCGGGTTGTTACGTTGCGCGACGGTCATCTTGTCGAACTTGATCCTGATAGCCTTTCGTAATTGATCCAAATTCTTTAAGCTGTCGAAATGGCGCGCCCGGAATGTTCCGGGGCGGCGGCATTTCTGTCTTTGCCAATTATTTTCCGGGGTTTTACTGCGATGGAAAACGGTTTCGTCCATCTTCGTGTTCACACCAACTATTCGCTTGCCGAAGGTGCCATCACGACGAAAGAACTGGCGAAACTGTGCGGTGAGGATGGCCAGCCTGCCGTTGCCATGACCGATACCAACAATATGTTTGGGGCACTCGATTTTTCGGGGGTTGTCAGTGGTGCGGGTGTGCAACCGATTTTGGGGGTCCAGATCGGTGTCGAGCGGTTTGGTGATACACCCGTTGTCGGGAAAATCGCCCGCGAACCAGACCCGGACAATCTGGTTCTAATTGCGCAGAACGATGCTGGGTATTTCAACCTTTTGAAAATCGTGTCGCGTGCGCATATGACCAGCGAAGCTGGCAGTGACCCCAAGGCACTTTACGAACATATCGAAAAATACAGTGGCAATATCATCTGCCTTACAGGTGGTCCAACCGGGCCATTGGCGCGCCTATTGGCCGAAGAGCAGATGGATAAGGCCGAAGCCTGCCTGAAAAAGCTTTCGGGTATATTTGGCAATCGCCTTTATATCGAATTACAGCGCCACGGCGAATTGATCGAGGAACAGGTGGAACCTGGCCTGATCAAGCTGGCTTATGATCATAACATCCCGCTGGTTGCGACCAATGATTGCTTTTTCCCAAAGGTCGATATGTATGAAGCGCACGACGTTTTCATCTGTATCGGGCAGGGCGCGGTCGTTGGACAGGATGATCGATGGAAGCTGACCCCGGATCATCGCTTTAAGACGGCGTTGGAAATGCGCGCCCTTTTTGCCGATATTCCCGAGGCCTGTGACAACACATTGGCAATCGCCAAGCGGTGTTCATGGCATGTTGAAAAAATCGATCCGATCTTGCCGCCCTTTGACTGCGGTGAAGGTCGGACCGAGGTCGATGAATTGCGGCACAATTCCTTTGAAGGTTTGAACGGGCGGCTTGAAAAATATATCTATACTCCGGAAATGTCCGAGGAAGAAAAACAGGAAATTAAAAAACCCTATGTCGAGCGACTGGAATACGAGCTTGGCATTATCAATCAAATGGGGTTCCCGGGTTACTTCCTGATCGTTGCCGACTTTATCCAGTGGGCCAAGGAACATGGAATTCCGGTGGGTCCGGGGCGTGGTTCCGGGGCGGGGTCGCTTGTGGCGTATTCCTTGCTGATTACCGATCTTGATCCGTTGCGGTTTTCGCTGCTGTTCGAACGCTTTCTGAACCCGGAACGTGTTTCCATGCCTGACTTTGACGTTGATTTTTGTCAGGATCGGCGCGGTGAAGTGATCGAATACGTGCAGGACAAATACGGTCATGACCGGGTTGCTCAGATCATCACGTTTGGTAAGTTGCAGGCCAAGGCCGCCGTGCGTGACGTTGGCCGCGTCCTGAGCATTCCATACGGTTATGTCGACAAAATTTGTAAGATGATTCCGGGCGATCCGGCCAAGCCGATTCCGCTTAAAGAAGCCATCGGGATGGAACCGGATTTGCGCCGGATTGCGCGTGAAGACCCTGATATTGGTCGTCTTTTAGATATCGCAATGCAGATCGAAGGGCTTTATCGCAACTCGTCGACGCATGCGGCCGGTGTGGTGATCGGTGACCGAGACTTAGATGAGCTTGTGCCGCTTTATCGCGATCCGCGTTCGGATATGCCGGTGACGCAGTTCAACATGAAGTATGTTGAAAATGCCGGTTTGGTGAAGTTCGACTTTTTGGGACTTAAGACGCTGACGGTGATTGTCGAAGCCATCAAGTTGATGCTTCAACGGAAAGACGTCCCGCAAGACTTTGATATCAGTGCAATTCCACTTGATGACAGGCCGTCGTTCAAGCTGTTATCTGCGGCCGAGACAGTTGGTGTCTTCCAGCTTGAATCTCAGGGGATGCAAGATGTCCTGCGCGGTCTGAAGCCTGATACGCTTGAAGATATTATCGCTGTGGTGGCGCTGTATCGTCCGGGGCCTATGGATAATATTCCATATTACATTGCGCGTAAGCATGGTTTGGAAAAACCTGATTACATGCATCCGATGTTGCAGCCGATCCTTGAAGAAACCTATGGCATCATGATCTATCAGGAACAGGTCATGCAGCTTGCCCAGACAATGTCTGGTTATTCGCTTGGTGGTGCAGATTTGCTGCGTCGTGCCATGGGTAAGAAGATCGCCGAGGAGATGGAAAAGCAACGGTCGCTTTTCGTTGACGGGGCGGAAAAGAACGGGGTGCCCCGCAGTCAGGCGTCTGACATCTTTGATCAGGTCGCAAAATTTGCGTCCTATGGCTTTAACAAATCGCATGCGGCGGCCTATGCGCTGGTCGCGTATCAGACGGCATATCTAAAGGCGAACTATCCGGTCGAATTCATGGCCGCGCTGATGACCCTTGACATGCATAACACCGAGAAGCTGGCGATCTTCAAGCAGGAGATCGAGCGTCTTGAGATTGAAATCCTGCCGCCCTGCATCAATCATTCGCAAGTCGCGTTTTCGGTTGAAAGTTATGATGGTGTTCGCAAGATACGTTATGCATTGGCGGCGGTGCGAAATGTTGGTGACGCCGCGATGGAAAGTCTGGTTTCCGAACGCGAAGCAAATGGCCCGTTCAAGGATCTGACCGATTTAGCATCCCGTATCGACAGTCGCGCGCTGAACAAGCGTTTGCTTGAAAATCTGGTGCGGGCAGGGGCGCTTGATTGCCTGAGCGACAATCGCCGCATTATGTTTGAGAATATTGACAAGATTTTGGCTGTATCCCAGCGCGAGATGCAAGCCCGAAATGACGATCAGATCAGCATGTTTGGTGACAATAGCGGATTTGGCAAAGACACCATTAAATTGCCGGAAGGGCGCGATTGGGTGCCAATGGAAAAACTGACCGAGGAATTCTCGGCCATTGGGTTTTATCTGTCCGCCCATCCACTTGATACCTTTGGCAAAAGCATCCAGCGGATCGGTATTGCCCCGATCAAGGAATTGCCCGCGCGTATGCGTGCGCAAAACAAAGGGTCAATCAAGCTTGCCGGTACATTAATCAATGCGCGTGAAATGATTTCGAAAAAAAATGGATCGAAATTTGCGTTTGTCATGTTTTCGGACCCGACCGGTAGCTTTGAGGTCGCGTTTTGGGCGGAAGCATGGGCTGCGTATAAAGAGGTCATCAATGCTGGACGACCGGTGTTGTTGATTGTTGCGACCGAAATGCGCGAAGGACAGCTTCGCATTCAGGGGCAGCGCGTTGAAGATCTTGAACAGGCGGTTTCCGGGGCTGCAGAAGGCATTCGTATTCGTCTGAACCGACCCGACCCGGTTCCTGAAATACGTGAATTGCTGGCACTGGCCGGAAAAGGACGTGGTTTGGTTAGTCTGACATCTGTTTGTTCTGATGGGCGCATTGCCGAGCTTGAACTTGAAGAAACCTATAAGGTGGGGCCATCCCTTATTGGTGCTGTTGGGGCGATCCCGGGTGTCGAGTTTGCCGAAGAAATCTGATTGGAGGCGTCCGCGGTGAATTGTGATCGTGTCGTGGGTTCACTTTACCTGTGTTTGCGCGTACTTTAAGGCTTGCATTCTGTGCAGGAGAGGGCTAAAACCCGCCCCGAACATCGCACGCGGGAGCGTGGCGAATGTTGCTCTATGCAGCTATTCGTCCATCCGGTGTTTCATGCATTCGGCATGAAATTCCCTTCCGCGGAGGTATTAACCGGAAAACGGTAGGAATTTATCATGGCTTTGCCAACTTTTACTATGCGTCAGCTGATGGAAGCTGGTGTCCACTTTGGTCACCACACACGCCGTTGGAACCCGAAGATGAAACAGTACATCTTTGGCGCACGTAACGACATTCATATCCTGAACCTTCAGGAAACCGTTCCGATGCTGCATCGTGCGATGCAGGCAGTTCGCGATGTAACCGCAGCAGGCGGCCGTGTTCTGTTCGTCGGCACCAAGCGTCAGGCTTCGCCGGTCATCGCAGAAGCTGCAAAGCGTTGCGGTCAGTACTATGTGAACCATCGCTGGCTTGGCGGTATGCTGACCAACTGGAACACTGTTTCCAATTCGATCAAACGCCTGAAAGAACAGGACGAAATCCTGACGAATGGCGCAGAAGGTCTGACCAAAAAAGAAATTCTGAACCTGACCCGTTCGCGCGACAAGCTTGAACGCGCACTGGGCGGTATCAAAGATATGGGCGGTTTGCCGGACATTATTGTCGTGGTTGACACCAACAAGGAAGCGCTTGCTGTTCACGAAGCCAAGAACCTGAACATTCCGGTTGTTGCTATTCTGGATACGAACTCGGATCCGGCAAATGTTGCATACCCGATTCCGGGTAACGACGATGCGATCCGTGCGATTCAGCTTTACAGCGATCTGTTCGTTGGCGCCGTTCTTGACGGTATTCAGCAGGAAATGACTGCTTCTGGTGCGGATCTCGGCGAAGCCGAAGACGTTCCGGCTGAAGACGTTCCGGCTGAAGCCGTTGCTGCTGTTGAAGCCGCGCAGGAAACTGCTTCCGCATAAGTTTCATTTTGTGCCTGATGAAACGGCGGCTAGCATGCCGCCGTTTCTTTAGGTGTTTACTGATCGCGTAATAGGGGCTTTAAAAATGGCTATTACCGCTGCTCTCGTAAAAGAGCTTCGTGAAACCACCGGCGCTGGCATGATGGATTGCAAAAAGGCGCTGTCTGAAACCGATGGTAACATCGACGCCGCTGTTGACTGGCTTCGTACCAAAGGTCTTGCTGCTGCGGCCAAAAAAGCCGGTCGTATTGCTGCCGAAGGTCTGGTTGCTGTCGCCGTTAACGGTACTGCCGGTGCCGTTGCCGAGCTGAACTCGGAAACTGACTTCGTTTCGCGCAATGAAGACTTCCAGAAATTCGTCGCCGAGATCGCCAGCCTTGCTGTTGGTGTCAACGGTGATATCGATGCGCTGAAAGCAACCGCATTCCCGGATACTTCGCGTAATGTCGAAGAACAGGTTACACATATGATCGCCAAGATTGGCGAAAACATGAACCTGCGTCGTTCTGCTGGTATTTCGGTCGAGAAGGGCCTTGTTGCTTCTTACATCCACTCCGCTATTGCGCCGAACCTCGGTAAAATTGGCGTTTTGGTTGCGCTAGAATCCGAAGCTGATTCTGCGGTTCTCGAAGGTCTTGGCAAACAGATCGCGATGCACATTGCGGCAACCAACCCGGCTTCGGCAACGGTTGATGATCTGGATCCGGAACTGGTCGAACGCGAGAAAGCCGTTCTGACCGAGCAGGCCAAAGAATCTGGCCGTCCGGCAGAAATCATCGAAAAGATGATCGAAGGTCGTATCCGTAAATATTACGAGCAGGTCGTTCTGGTTGAGCAGACCTTCGTGATTGACGGCGAAAGCAAAGTCAAAGCCGTGATTGAAGCTGCTGCAAAAGATGCAGGCAAGCCGATTACCCTGAAGGGCTTTATTCGCTTCGAACTCGGTGAAGGCATCGAGAAAGAAGAAAAAGACTTTGCTGCAGAAGTTGCCGAGCAGCTTAAGAAATAAACATCTTTATCGAAATGGTGCGTCACGTATCATTTCGTGTATGATCCAGACCGGCGAGGTCGGCAGCGCATATTCGCCCTGTTACTCGCCGGTCTTTTTATATCTGAATTTTGCTGAACCGGGTTTTTCGGGCAGTATGAAATATCGGCATTAAGAGGCAATCCGACATGGCAGAAAACGGCCAAATGAAATTTCGTCGCGTCCTTTTGAAGCTTTCCGGCGAGGGGCTTCTCGGTAAACAGCAATACGGGATTGATCCCGAGACCGTTGACCGGATTGCCAGCGAAATCAAAACCGTTCATGACATGGGTGCCGAAGTTTGCATGGTGATTGGTGGCGGGAACATCTTCCGTGGGGTCAAAGGGGCCTCACAGGGGATGGAACGTGCAACAGCCGACTATATGGGCATGCTTGCAACCATCATGAATGCGCTTGCCGTTCAGAACGCGCTTGAGCGCCACGGGGTTCAAACCCGCGTGCAATCCGCCATTCCGATGTCTTCGGTATGTGAACCCTATATCCGCCGTCGTGCCGTTCGCCATATGGAAAAGGGACGGGTGGTGATCTTTGCGGCCGGGACCGGCAACCCGTTCTTTACCACGGATACAGCCGCCGCCTTGCGTGCGGTTGAAATGGGGTGCGATGCGTTGCTTAAGGGCACGCAGGTGGACGGTGTCTATACTGCCGATCCGAAAACCGATCCGACAGCAGAGCGTTACGACGCACTGACTTATTTGGAAGTTCTGTCCAAAGATTTGCGTGTTATGGATGCATCGGCTATTTCTTTGGCACGTGAAAATGATATTCCCGTTATCGTATTTTCTTTGCATAATCCCGGTGCGTTTGCCGATGTGGTTTGTGCAAAAGGTAAGTTTACGATTATTTCGAATGGAGACTAATGGTGTCTGACGTTGCTGGCCTAAAAAAAGACCTTGCCCGCCGTATGGATGGGGCTGTTGAAGTGTTGCACAAGGAATTCACCGGGCTGCGCACCGGGCGCGCCAGTGCAAGCCTTCTTGAGCCGGTCATGGTTGAAGCCTACGGCGTGCCGACCCCGCTTAATCAGGTTGCGTCTGTAAGTGTTCCCGAATCACGTATGCTTTCAGTCCAGGTTTGGGACAAGACGATGGTGAAGTCGGTTGAGAAAGCAATTCGTGATGCAGGCCTTGGCTTGAATCCGGCTGCCGATGGTACCTTGGTTCGTGTGCCGATCCCGGCCCTGAATGAGGAACGTCGCACTGAGTTGTCCAAAGTTGCCGGTAAATATTCCGAACAGGCCCGCATTTCGGTTCGTAACGTACGCCGTGATGGGATGGATCAGCTTAAGAAATGGGAAAAGGACAGCGTGATCTCGAAAGATGACCTCCATAACGAGGAAAAAGAGATTCAGAAGCTGACCGACAAGGTCATCGCCGATATCGATGAAGCGCTTGCCCATAAAGAACAGGAAATCATGCAAGTCTGATCATGACTGTACTGGCATCCCAACCTCAACTTTCCGATTTGCAGGCTGTGCCGCGTCATGTTGCCATCATTATGGATGGCAACGGGCGTTGGGCGCAGCAGCGTGGAAAAATCCGTACGATGGGGCATCGTGCGGGGGTTGATGCCGTGCGCCGCACGGTTGAGGCCGCGGCCGATCTTGGGATCGAGTACCTGACTCTTTACGGGTTCTCGACCGAGAATTGGAAACGTCCGGAAAGTGAAGTCAGTGATCTTATGGGATTGTTGCGTCTGTTCATTAAACGTGAATTGGCGACATTGCATAAAAATGGCGTCCGCATCCGGATTATTGGTGATCGTAGCCGGTTCGACGATGATATTTGTGTGTTATTAGGTGATTCTGAAGAACGGACGCAGGATAATACGCGACTTAACCTGACCATAGCGCTGAGTTATGGGGCACGTGCTGAAATTACAGATGCTGTGCGTCAGATTGCCCAACGCGTTGCCAAAGGTGAAATCCAGCCAGAGGCGATTGACGAAAAAATGGTCGAGGCGCATCTGGAAACTGCAGGGACGCCTGATCCGGATTTGCTGATTAGAACCAGTGGTGAACAGCGCATAAGTAATTTTTTGCTATGGCAATCAGCTTATACTGAATTCGTCTTTGATCAGGTCCTATGGCCGGATTTCGGGCGAGAACACCTTGAAAAAGCAATTGAAAAATTTTCCGAACGGGAGCGGCGGTTTGGTGCAATCATCTGAAGCCTTACGCCAGGAAGATACAAATTCCGGACTGAAAAAACGTATAATCTCGGCATCCGTTATGACACCGGTTGCCGTTGCGGCAGTCTGGTTTGGTTCGCCATATTTCGAGCTGCTGATTTTCGTGTTTTCCGTTGGGATGATGTGGGAATGGACGCGTATGTGCGTTCCAAACCATGTTCAATCAATTTCGGTGGTTTGTGCCGTTGCCCTTGGCGTTTCGATGCTGCTATTGGCGACAGGTGAATATCGCTTTGTTGCCTTGTCGATTGTGGTCGCGGCGATAACGGCGGCTCTGAGGCCCGGAAAAAACCGCATTCTTGCGGCCTTTGGAATTGTTTATATTTCGGTGGCTGCTATTGCCGCGCAGTGGTTGCGTGTAACGCATGACGACGGCTTGTTGATGATTATGTGGCTGTTCTTTCTTGTTTGGGCCACAGATACCGGCGCATATGTGTTTGGCAAAGTAATCGGCGGCCCCAAACTTGCGCCACGTTTCAGTCCTAAAAAAACATGGGCGGGGTTGGTCGGGGGCATGTTGTGTGCTGCACTGATAGGTGGATTGATCACCTATTTCAGTGGCGATGCCATTCTGGTCTCTATTGTTTTGGCAAGTGCCGCGTTGGCCGTTATCGCGCAGATTGGTGATCTTGGTGAGTCGGCGCTTAAACGCCACTTCAGGGTCAAGGATAGCAGTAACCTTATTCCGGGGCATGGTGGTTTGCTTGATCGAGCCGACGGGATGTTGTCGGTTTTTCCGGTTGCCTTTGCTATTGTGTATTTCATCGGATTGTCGTTGCGCTAGGGCAGGGTCCCAAGGCGTAGAAATCCCGAAGCTGGTGTTTGATGACAATTAAGAAATCAGTCTGTGTGCTGGGAGTTACCGGGTCGGTGGGCAGCAGCACAGTAGACATCCTGAAATCGCACTCAGACAAATATTTTGTAGACGCGGTAACCGCGCATCGCAATGTTGCGGCATTGGCTGCAACAGCCATTGATCTTGGCGCGGCCGTGGCGGTTATTGCCGATGAAAGCCTTTATGAAGACCTTAAATCGGCACTTGCCGGTTCAGGTGTTGAAGCCACCGCTGGCGAGGCTGCATTGGTTGATGCCGCGTCGCGGCCATCAGATATCGTTATTGCCGCCATTATCGGTGCTGCGGGGCTAAAGGCCACATTGGCGGCCATTCGGCGCGGTGCGCGGGTTGGGCTGGCCAATAAAGAAACTTTGGTCTGTGCCGGTGATTTAATGATGGCCGAGGTTGTAAAATACGGCGCGACACTTATCCCGGTTGATTCAGAACATAGTGCGATCTTTCAGGTTCTTGAACAGAAGTCCGCCGACAATGTGGACCGCATTTTACTTACGGCATCGGGTGGACCATTCCGTGAATGGTCGATGACCGATATGATGGCGGTTACCCCGAAACAGGCGCTGGCGCATCCCAACTGGGATATGGGGGCCAAGATTTCGATTGATTCGGCCACCATGATGAACAAGGGGTTGGAACTTATTGAAGCTTGCCGGCTGTTTCCGGTGCCTGAAGACCGCATCGAAGTGGTCGTGCATCCTCAGTCCATTGTGCATAGTATGGTTGAATATTCTGATGGCTCTGTCTTGGCGCAGTTGGGGTCGCCGGATATGAGAACGCCGATTGCCTATGCTCTGTCATGGCCTGAACGCATTCGGATTAATGTTCCTCGTCTTGATTTTGCCACGATCGGGCAGTTGAACTTTACCTCGCCGGACCTGATCAGGTTCCCGGCTCTTCGTTTGGCTCGTGAGGCGTTGCGTGCAGGCGGAACCGTTCCGACGGTTCTGAATGCAGCAAACGAGATTGCCGTTGGGGCATTTCTGAGCGGAAAGGTGACTTTCCTTCAGATTGCCGAGACGGTGGAGCGTATGATGAACAAGATTACGGTGGCACCCTTGTGTGATCTTGATCAGATGTTTGATCTTGATGATATGGTCCGTCGTGAAACACTGGGTTTGATCGATACCGGTCGCTGATAGCTGAAACTGCCGGGATAGCCCGGAAAGAGGAACGTCTTTTATGGAAACCCTTCTTGCCTTTTTGTTTGTCCTTTCGGTCTTGGTCTTTGTTCATGAATATGGACATTACTGGGTCGCGATTCGCAATGGCGTAAAGGTTGAAGCGTTTTCAATCGGCTTCGGACCAGAACTTTTTGGTTGGTACGATAAAAAAGGAACGCGTTGGAAAATTAGCCTCCTGCCACTGGGGGGGTACGTTAAAATGTTTGGCGATATGAACCCGGCCAGTGCAGGCCAGCGTGATGACTTGAATGAAGATGAACGTCAGCACGCCTTTCATCACAAGGGATTGCGTGCACGTGCGGCCATCGTATTTGCTGGTCCGGCTGCAAATTTCCTGTTTGCGATTATCGTGTTCATTGTGTTGTTTGCCGCGGTCGGTCAGCAACGTGCCCTGCCGGTAGTTGGCGAAACCGTTGATGGCAGCCCGGCGGCGGCGGCGGGATTGTTGCCGCAGGACCAGATCGAAGCTGTAAATGGTCAAAGCATTGACTGGTTTAGCGAATTATCCGATGTGATTCGCGCCAATGCCGGTTCGCAGGTCGCATTATCTATTTTGCGTGACGGGCAGGTGGTTGATATCGCCGTGACGCCAGAACCTGTGACCACCGGCGAAGGGGATAATCAGCAAACATTTGGCCGCCTTGGTGTCACAGCTGGCGCGTTCGAGACTCAGCGTGACGGTATTGTCGACGCGACGGGAAGGGCGTTTAGTGCGACCTATGGCTTGGTTGCTCAAACTCTTTCTGCCTTGGGCGAGATGATCGCCGGTGAACGTGACAGTTCGGAATTAGGCGGGCCTATTCGGATTGCACAAATGTCGGGTGAAGTTGCCGAAGGGGGGCTTGGCCCATTATTGTTCTTTATGGCTTATCTCTCGATTAGCCTTGGGTTGATTAACTTGATGCCTGTGCCTGTTCTGGATGGGGGACATTTGGTGTTTTATGCGATTGAAGCCATTCGCGGTAAGCCGTTGGGCGCAAAAGCACAAGAATATGGTTTCCGTCTTGGCGCGGGTTTGGTATTCAGCTTAATCATCTTTGCAACTTGGAACGACCTATCGCAATTGGGCGTCTGGGATTTCTTCAAAGGCCTGGTAGGCTGATGATCGACGGCATCAGGGGGTTGAATTTGCTGCGTAATGTAAAAGCGGCTGCATTGGCAGCAGTCTTGCTTGGTGGAATCGCACCAACCGTAATACCGATGGTTGCCTATGCTCAGGGAAGCACGGTCATCCGTGAAATCCAGGTGGATGGGAACAATCGTATCGAAAGTGCGACGGTTAACGCATATCTGTCGGTTCGTGAAGGCGATTCCTATGACCCTCAAAAAGTCAACGAATCGCTCAAAGCCTTGTTTTCAACAGGGCTTTTTGCCGATGTCTCCATCGGTTTTGATCGTGGCGTTCTAAAAGTAAATGTTGTTGAAAATCCAATCATCAACCGTATTGCGTTTGAAGGTAATGCACGTCTGAAAGACGATGCCCTGGGCACCGAACTTCAGTTGCGTCCGCGTGTTGTCTATACCCGGACGAAGGTTCAGGCCGATGTTCAGCGTATTTTGGAACTTTATCGCCGTTCTGGTCGTTTCGCGGCGACCGTCGAACCAAAGGTGATCCAGCTTGAACAGAACCGTGTGGACCTTGTCTTTGAAATTGACGAAGGCGAGGCGACCGGTGTTCGCAAGATTAACTTCGTTGGTAACAAGGCCTTTGACGATGCGGATTTGTCCGAAGTTATCCGGACTACCGAAAGCGCGTGGTGGAAAATTCTTACCGCGGATGACAATTATGACCCGGACCGCGTAACGTTTGATCGTGAATTGTTGCGTCGTTTCTATCTCTCTGCCGGGTATGCTGATTTTCAGGTATTGTCATCGGTCGCCGAACTGACTCCGGATCGCTCGGACTTCTTTATCACCTATACCGTCAGCGAAGGTCAGCGATACAAATTTGGCGATATCAATATCATATCCCAGATTGACAAGGTCGATCCCGAAACGCTGTCGCCGTTGATCGAAATTGCAAAAGGTGAATGGTACAACGCCGATCTTGTTGATGATGCCATTGATGTCCTGACGGACAGCATTGGCGATCAGGGATATGCGTTTATTGATATTCGACCAAATGTGCAGCGTGATCGCGAAACCGGTGTCATCAACCTTACCTTTACAATCGCCGAAGGCCCGAAGGTTTATGTTGAACGCATTGATGTTGTCGGCAACGTACGGACGCTGGACGAGGTTGTTCGACGTGAATTCCGTCTTGTAGAAGGCGATGCATTTAGCAGTTCGAAAATGAAACGGTCCCGCCAGCGCGTGGAAAACCTCAACTTCTTTAAATCTGTTGACGTTAAAACGCTTCCGGGTAGTTCGCCGGATCAAACGGTTCTTGAAGTTGATGTCGAGGAAAAGTCGACGGGCGAGTTTTCGATCGGTGCTGGTTATGGCACAGATGATGGCGCGTTCGGTCAGGCTGGTATTCGCGAACGAAACTTGTTGGGTAAAGGCCAGGATTTGCGCCTTGGCTTTACCCTCGGATCATCCAGCCAACAGGTTGATTTGTCGTTTACGGAACCATATTTCCTGGATCGTGATGTCAGTGCAGGTTTTGATATCTACCGTCGTGAGGAAGATAATCAGGACGAGAGCTCGTATGATGAAAAGCAAACGGGCATAGGGTTAAGATCTGGCTTCCGTTATTCAGAGGCGCTGTCCCAATCCGTACGCTATGGGTTCGAGCTAAACGAATATTCTGACGTTGATAGTGATGCATCGCGGTTGCTCCAGGCAGAAGACCCGGAATTCTCAGAGTCTTCTATAGGCCATACATTGACGTATGATCAACGCGACAGCACGCTTTCGCCAAGCGATGGCTATTTTGCCCAGTTGTCTAACGACTTTGCCGGTCTTGGTGGTTCAGAAACTTATATTCGCACACGGATTAATGGTGGGTATTACTACCCGCTGGATCGCGAACATGAATGGGTTCTGTCGACCAAGGGGTCAACCGGTTATATCTTTGGTATCGGCGAGGATACGCGAATTTCGCAGCGCTTCTTCACCGGTGGTGCAAATCTTCGCGGGTTTGAATCTGCTGGCGTTGGTCCGCGCGATATTGCCACGGACGATTCCGTTGGTGGCAAGTTCTTCTATACTGGTACAGTCCAGTTGGATTTCCCGCTTGGTTTGCCGTCTGAGTTTGCCTTGACCGGTCGCATCTTTAGTGATTTTGGCTCATCGCAGGGGGTCGATGGTGCGCTTCCAGGGGAAATTTATGATACGGGTTCGCTGAGGGGATCTGTTGGTATTGGGGTAGGCTGGGAATCGCCGTTTGGCCCGATTGGTGTTGACCTTTCGCAGGCCGTTCTCAAAGAAGACTTCGACAAAGAGGAAGTGTTCCGATTGAACTTCGGGACCAGATTCTGATGAAAATGATGAAAACGATCCAGACCGCCGCAATTGCAATGGCAATCGCGTTTTCTGCTGCTAGTGTAACCACACCGGTCGCGGCCCAGGATGCTGATAAACAGCAAGTGGCCGCTGTGGTGATGATTGTCGACTTTGACGGGATCATGCGTGAAGCATCTGCGATGCAGGACATGGCCAAGCAGATCAAAAAGCGCCAGGAAGGCTATCAGCAGGAAATCGAGAAACGTCAGCAGGCCTTGCGCCAGGAAGAGCAACAGATTGCTCAGCAGCGTACCTTGCTGTCCGCCGATGTTATTCAGCAAAAACAGAAAGAATTTCAGCAGAAAGTTGCCGATTTTCAAAAGTTTGCCCAAGGTCGCAATCGCATCCTTGATCAGGCGTTGAATGAATCGCGGGTGAAATTCCAAAAAACACTGATCGAAGTGATTGCCGACGTCGCTGAGAAGCGCAAGGCAACGCTTGTTTTGCATAAGAGTCAGGTGATCTTGCATGCCAATGCGATGGATGCGTCTAAGGATGTATTTGATGGCGTTAACAAGGCAATGCCGACCCTGAAAGTAGAGTTTAAGGAAGCGTCCTGATGGCGGATTCCCGTTTCTTCAAGCGTAAGGGACCATTTAGCGTTCAGGACATTGCCGACTTGACTGGTGCAGGACTTGTCAACGCACCGGACCCAAAGCGTGTCTTTGACGACGTGGCCCCGCTGCAAAACGCAGATACCAGCATTCTGAGCTTTTTTGACAATCGAAAATATCTGGATGCCTTTGCCCAAAGTGCTGCAGGCGGATGTTTTGTTCGTCCGGAATTTGCTGATCGTGCGCCCGATAGTATGGTTCTGTTCACCACAAGCGACCCATATCGTGCCTATGCCAAAGCAGCGACAGCATTCTATCCGTTTGACGAAGCAAATGGTGTTATCTCGGATAATGCCGTTGTGGATGCGTCTGCCAAACTTGGCAAAGGTGTTCAAGTTGATGCCGGTGCCGTTATTGGTGCCAATTGTGACATCGGTGATGGTACAATCATTGCCAGCAATGCTGTGATCGGCGAAGGCGTTGTGATCGGTGCGGGCTGTAAAATTGGTGCAGGTTCGACTATTACCCATAGTTTGATTGGCAATCTGTGTCTTATTTATCCGGGGGCACGCATCGGCCAGGATGGATTTGGTTTTGCCATGGGCCCGCAAGGGCATCTTAAGGTTCCGCAGCTTGGCCGGGTTGTTATCGGTAACGATGTCGAAGTCGGGGCGAATTCAACAATTGATCGCGGGGCTGGCCCCGATACGGTTATTGGTAACGGTTGTCGTATCGATAACCTTGTGCAGATTGGCCATAACGTCGAACTTGGCATGGGCTGTGTGGTTGTTGCGCAGGTTGGGATTTCAGGATCAACCAAGTTAGGTAATTTTGTCGTTGCCGCCGGGCAGGCCGGGATTACGGGTCATCTTGAAATTGGTGACGGCGCAAAGATTGCAGCGCAGTCTGGCGTCATGAGAAATATCGGACCGGGTGAAACGGTTGGTGGAAGTCCTGCTGTTCCGGTTATGGAATATCATAAACAGACCGTGGCCTTGTCGCGGTTAATACGAAAAAAGAAGTAAAGGCAGCACCTATGACCGAATTGGTAAGTGTTGATATTCAGCGCATTCTGGAAATGATCCCACATCGTTATCCATTCCTGCTGATCGACAAGGTCGTTGATATTGCTATCGGAGAATCCGCTGTTGGTATCAAAAATGTGACGATGAACGAACCACAGTTCACAGGTCATTTTCCGGGGCAGCCGATTATGCCGGGCGTTTTGATCATCGAAAGTATGGCTCAAACAGCCGCTATTCTGGTCGTACAGACTCTTGGTGAAGACGCAGAAGGCAAGCTTGTTTATTTCATGAGCATTGATAATGCGCGTTTCCGTAAACCGGTTGTGCCGGGCGATGTTATGCATATCCATGTGAAGAAAAAACAGCGCCGAGGCCCGGTCTGGAAGTTCGAAAGCGAAGTTAGGGTAAATGATCTGGTCGTTGCCGAAGCTACCATCGCCGCGATGATTCGGGGCAGCTGATAATGTCAAAAGTACATCCAACCGCCATTGTTGAGGACGGCGCCCAGATTGGCCAGGATGTAGAAATCGGGCCCTATAGCGTTGTCGGTCCGCAGGCGGTTCTGGGGGACCGCGTCAAGCTGCATAGCCATGTCGTGATTGCCGGAATTACATCTATTGGTGAAGACAGCACAATTTTCCCCTTTGCGTCGGTAGGGCATGCGCCTCAAGACCTGAAATTCAAGGGTGAGCCGTCGCGTCTGATCGTTGGCAAGCGCAACAAGATCCGTGAAGGGGTAACCCTTAATCCCGGAACCGAGGGTGGTGGTATGGAAACCACAATCGGTGATGACTGTCTGTTTATGACCGGTGCTCATGTCGGGCATGATTGCCATGTTGGCAATCACTGCATTCTGGTCAATAACGGTACACTTGCGGGCCATGTTCTGGTCGAAGACTTTGCCATTGTTGGTGGTCTGTCGGCCGTGCATCAATTTGTGCGTATTGGTAAGCACGCGATGATCGGTGGCATGACCGGGGTCGAAAGCGATATCATTCCCTATGGTTCTGTAATTGGTAATCGTGCCTATCTTTCCGGACTTAACCTTGTCGGATTAAAGCGCCGTGGCTTTGACCGTGAAACCATTCATTTACTTCGCAAGGCATACCGTCTTTTGTTTGCGCAGGAAGGTACATTGGCTGAACGGGTGGCTGAAGTCTCGAAGGATTTCGAAGATGTCGGTCCGGTGATGGAAATCATTAGCTTCCTTAAAGCGGAAAGCATGCGTTCCGTATGTACGCCAAAATATGACAGCTCGGCAGGATAATTCCGCGACAAAACTAGGTGTTATTGCTGGTGGTGGTGCGCTTCCAGCCCGCTTGGCTGCTGCTGCAACGGCAGCGGGGCGGGATGTTTTTATTATAAAACTTGATGCGCATGCAGATGATCCGCAACTTGACAGTTTTCCAAATATTGCACTTCGTATCGGTGCCGCAGCCAAGATCCTTGACCGGTTGAAATCCGAGCGGTGCAGCGATGTTGTCCTTGCGGGAAAAGTAGCACGGCCGTCATTTGCTTCAATCCGTCCAGACTGGCGCGCGGCCAAACTTCTGATGAAGGTTGGCATGAAGTCGCTTGGCGATGATGGGTTGTTGCGTTTGGTGGCCATTGAACTTGAGCGCGAAGGTTTCCGGTTGGTTGGTGCCCATGAAGTGCTGGGCGACCTGGCTGTGGAAGAAGGTATACTTGGCAATGTCAAACCCGATGATCAGGCCATAACGGATGCAATGCATGGCCTGAACGTTGCCCAGATACTCGGCGCGGCGGATATTGGGCAGGGATGCGTGGTTCAGCAAGGTCTGGTTCTTGCGCTTGAAGCCATCGAAGGCACAGACGAAATGGTTCGTCGTTCGGCGGAGTATCGCCGAGAGGGCGTTGGCGGTGTTTTGGTGAAATCATCCAAGCCACAGCAGGATAAACGTCTGGATTTACCCGCGATAGGCGTTACGACGGTCGAGGAAGCCCATCGGGCCGGTCTTCGTGGAATTGCGCTTTTGGCAGGTGGGACGATGATCGTTGACCGCGAACTAACGGTTTGTCGCGCAGACGAGCTTGGCCTGTTTATTATGGGGCTTTCAGTACCGGAAACGGTGCAAGATGACTGAACCGTTGATGACGGCCCCGAAAATAATGCTGGTTGCGGGCGAAGCATCCGGTGATCAGCTTGGTGGTCGTCTGATGGCGGCGATAAAGGGACGTCTGCCTCAAGCAGAGTTCATCGGTGTTGGCGGACCACGTATGGTCGGGGAAGGGCTTGATAGCCTGTTTCCGATGGATGAAATGTCGGTTATGGGCTTGGCCGAAATCCTGCCTCATATCCCGCATTTGTTAAAACGTATTCGTCAGACGGCTGAATTTGCGCTCGCGCAGAAACCAGATGTGGTTATTACCATTGATGCCCCTGATTTCAGTTTCCGCGTTGGCAAGAAGCTGAAAGGCAAAGGCATTCCGCTGGTTCATTATGTCGCACCATCGGTTTGGGCCTGGCGCCCCGGGCGTGCAAAAAAGATTGCAGCTTTTCTGGATCATTTATTGGCGCTGTTGCCGTTTGAACCGCCATATTTCGAGCGCGAAGGTCTTGCCACGACATTCATCGGACATTCGGCCGTTGAAGAACGTCATGGTGGGGATGCTACCCGGTTTAGACAAGTTCACCAGATCGCCCCTGAGACAAAGATATTGACGATACTGCCCGGAAGCCGCAATTCCGAGGTAACACGTCTTTTGCCCGTATTCAGGTTGGTGTGTGAGCGTCTGGCCGTTGATTTCCCCAATATACGTGTCGTTGTGCCAACGGTTAGCAAGGTCGCAACGATTGTTCGAAATGAAGTTGGGGATTGGCCGCTAAACCCTATTGTCCTGACGGATGATCAGGGGCGCCGGGATGCCTTTGCCGCATCACACGCCGCATTGGCAGCATCGGGTACCGTATCACTTGAATTGGCAATTTCCGGCGTGCCGCATGTGATCGGATACAAGCTTAGCCCGATTACGGCATGGATTGCGCGGCGTTTGCTGAGGATTGACACGGTAACCATTGTCAATCTGGTTCTGGGGAAAAAACTGATTCCAGAGTTTCTACAACAAGATTGTGAAGCAAATCGTATTGTCCCGGTGTTGCAATCCCTGATAGGCGATAGCACTTTGCGTCATACGCAGCTTGCCGGGTTTGAAACGGCAACGACCTTGCTTGGTTTTGGGGATCGTCCACCAAGTGAGAAGGCGGCTGACGTGATCCTTGAAATCATAGAGAAAAATTCATCGCCAGGCACTGGCAATACGGCGCAATAACGCATAGTTTGCTGTCATTGATCCCTTAAAATGATGGAGGCAATTCATGCGTTATTTGCACACCATGGTACGTGTCGAGGATATCGACGCATCAATGCGGTTTTATTGCGATTTGCTTGGTATGAGCGAAACCCGACGTATTGACAGCGAGAAGGGGCGTTTCACCCTGATTTATCTTGCCCCGCCAGCGGATGAAGCAAGTGCGAAAGCCAATAAGGCGCCAGAACTTGAACTGACCCATAACTGGGACCCGGAAAGCTATTCCGGTGGACGCAATTTCGGTCATCTTGCCTATGAGGTCGATGATATTTATGCGACGTGTCAGAAATTGATGGATGCTGGTGTTACTATCAATCGTCCGCCACGGGACGGTCGGATGGCGTTTGTCCGATCACCCGATGGAATATCGATTGAATTCCTGCAAAAGGGCGAAAGCCTTGCCCCGGCAGAGCCATGGGCCAGCATGGAAAACACCGGTTCCTGGTAATCGGATTTGACGTTTTTCAAAAGGAAAGGCCCGGAAAATTCCGGGCCTTTCCTGTATCTGCGTAAAAGCTGATTAGCGTTTGTTGACCGGAACGAACGGGCGTTCGACAACGCCGGTGAACAGTTGACGCGGACGACCAATCTTCTGCGACGGATCTTCGATCATTTCTTTCCACTGGGCGATCCAGCCAACAGTACGAGCAACTGCGAACAGCACGGTAAACATGCTTTCCGGGATACCCATGGCTTTGAAGATGATGCCCGAATAGAAGTCGACATTCGGATAGAGTTTCTTCTCGATGAAGTACTCGTCCTCGCGTGCGATACGTTCGAGTTCCTGTGCAACGTCAAGCAACGGATCGGAAACGTTCAGTTCTTTGAGAACTTCATGGCAGGTTTCCTGCATGACTTTGGCGCGCGGATCGTAGTTTTTGTAAACGCGATGACCAAAGCCCATCAGACGGAACGGATCGTTCTTGTCTTTTGCTTTTGCAACAAATTCAGGAATGTTTTTCACATCGCCGATTTCATTGAGCATTTTCAGAACGGCTTCGTTCGCGCCACCATGTGCCGGTCCCCAAAGGGATGCAATGCCCGCTGCAATACATGCGAACGGATTGGCACCCGACGAACCAGCCAAACGAACGGTCGATGTTGACGCATTCTGTTCGTGGTCAGCATGCAGGATCAAGATACGATCCATGGCGCGCGCCAGAACAGGATTGACGACGTAATCCTCGCAAGGAACACCAAACATCATCTGCAGGAAGTTTTCTGCGTAACCGAGTTTGTTGTTCGGATAGCGGAATGGCTGACCGATAGAATATTTATATGCCATCGCAGCAATGGTCGGCATTTTTGCAATCAGGCGATACGCAGAGACCAAACGCTGGTTCGGGTCATTGATGTCGGTGCTGTCATGATAGAAAGCAGACATCGCGCCAATCACACCACACATGATAGCCATTGGATGGGCATCACGGCGGAAGCCGTTATACATATTGCGCATTTGCTCATGCACCATGGTGTGCATGGTGATGTCATTTTCGAATTGCGATTTTTCGGCTGCTTCTGGCAGGTTGCCATAAATCAACAGATAGCAGACTTCAAGGAAGTCAGACTGTTCTGCAAGTTCGTCAATGGCGTAGCCACGATGACGCAGAATGCCGATGTCGCCATCAATATAGGTCAATTCAGACTGGCAACTGCCGGTCGAAGTGAAGCCGGGGTCATAGGTGAAGTATCCGGTATCGGCATAGAGCTTCCGGATGTCGATTACAGACGGACCAACAGTACCCTCAAGCACCGGCAACTCAACCGTCTTGCCAGTAGCATTATCGGTGAGTGTCACGGTGTGGGAAGTCTTGGAATTCTGAGCCATGACTTTTTCTTCCTTCCCTGTTTAAACGAACACGGTTTCAAGTTGTGAGCAGCATAGTGCTGCGGTGCACAAAGCGCAAATTCAGTGTTTAAGTTTTTTGTTCTGCGCTGTTATTGGGCATCGAATTTGCGGATGCGTTTCAGCGTTTGCGATTTTCCAAGCACAATCATCACGTCGAAAATGCCTGGGGAAGAGTTAGAACCGGTGAGCACGGCCCGCAAGGGCTGCGCGACTTTGCCAAGCTTCAGGTCGAGTTTTTCGGCAATGTTGCGAACGCTTGCGTCAACGTTTTCTTCGGTCCAAATTTCAAGCGTATCCAGTTCTTTTGCCAGTTCGGCAAACAGACCTTCTGGTGCGCCATCAATAAGGGACTGAGCTTTCTCGTTAAACGACGTTACGCCGTCTGTCACATAGAAGACCGAAGATTCGGCGAGCTCAATGAGTGTCTTGGCTCTTTCTTTAAGCCCTGACATGCCTTTGATCAAGATTTCTTTTTGCGCTGCATCAATTGCATCAACGCCAATTTGTTTTGCAATCCGCGGAGCAATGTCATTTGCCAAGCGTTCGTCATCTGCCTGACGCAGGTAAACGCCATTCAGGTTGGTCAGCTTGGCAAAGTCAAAGCGTGATGCGCCTTTGCCAACATCTTTGACGTCAAACCATTCGATGGCTTGTTCCTGTGAAATGATTTCTTCGTCACCATGGCCCCAACCAAGACGCAGCAGGTAGTTGTTCACTGCTTCGGGCAGGAAACCCATTTCATCGCGATAGGCTTCAACGCCAAGCGCACCGTGGCGCTTGGATAATTTCGCACCATCAGGGCCGTGGATAAGTGGAATATGGGCAAATGTCGGAACAACCCAACCCATGGCGTCATAAAGAGCCTTTTGACGGAATGCGTTGGTCAGGTGATCGTCACCACGAATAACATGAGTGATGCCCATATCGTGATCGTCAACGACAACCGAAAGCATATAGGTCGGTGTGCCATCGCCACGCAGGATGACATAATCGTCAAGTTGATCATTGGCAACGCGAACATCCCCCTGAACCTGATCCGAGATCACAGCATCGCCATCCTGCGGTGCCTTCAGGCGGACCACAGGCTTTACGCCTTGCGGTGCATCTGAAGGGTCGCGGTCACGCCATGTACCGTTATATTTCATTGGCTGACCTTCGGAACGTGCTTTTTCGCGCATTTCCTGAAGTTCTTCCGGCGAGCAATAGCAATAATAGGCTTTGCCGGCCTTGATCAGTTCCAAGGCGACTTCGGCATGGCGGTCGCGACGGGCGAACTGGAATGTCGGCTCCTCGTCTGCGGTCAGGCCAAGCCAGTTGAGTCCGTCAAAAATGGCTTCGACGGCTTCGGGCGTCGAACGTTCCCGATCAGTGTCTTCAATACGCAGCAGGAATTTGCCGCCAGTGTGTTTGGCATATAGCCAATTATAAAGGGCGGTGCGTGCGCCGCCGATATGCAGAAACCCGGTCGGAGACGGGGCAAAACGGGTAACAACCGTCATTCACTCTAATCCGTTATTTGGATGTTGTTGCTTGTCGTCGTGACTTTTGGCGTGCAGGCTATAACACATATGCGGCGGTGTTGCACCACAGCCGATGATAGATAGAAACTGTGAGCCGGGCGGGCTATTGTACATTCGTCGAATAAATCACAATATAAATGTTAAAAATCAGCATATTGCGAAGTTTTTCTCGCAATCAGAATTGCTTTTGGCCGACGGCAGAAATTACTGGATTTTATGTTCGGTTGTCTTCTTTGGGTTGGGCTGTGCGGCGTATTTTTCCCTTTCTGGGCGTTTGATGGTTGAACAATCTGGTTTGGCGGTGATTCTTTCGCTTTGCGGATTATGGATATCGCGGCGCTGGATTACGGCATTTTTCACATGCTTGCTAATCAGCAGTTTTTGTTTCGGTATTCTTGTTGCATCCATTCACGTTGAAATGGCGCCATCCGGCCTTTTGACCAAAACGCTTTATATGACCGAGGTCGAGGGGGACATTACCCTTCTTGAACCACAGGGCGGACGCACACGTATAACAATTGTTCCAATTCGAATTGACGGATTGGAACAACAGGAATTTGATTGGAAGGTTCGCATGAGCCTTCCGGGCGGTGAAAACCTTACCGTTGGTGATCGGATTGTAGCCAGCGCCCGCCTTTTTCCCTTGCGTGCCCAATCAACCCCGGGGGATCCGGATTTTTCCCGCAAACTGTATCTTGACGGGATCGGGGCAACCGGATTTGTGTTTGGGCACAAATACCGCGTGACCAAGGCCGCCGATCCCGGTGTTCTTCAACCGTTATCGCAATCTATTGAATATATTCGCCATGTGATCATGCAACGGGTGGATACGGTGCTTTCCTGGCCTGAATCGGGAATTGCCAAGGCATTGATTGTTGGCGAACGTGGTGATGTCGGGGCGAAGACAGCGGAAGATTTGCGAAAGTCCGGTCTGGCGCATCTGTTGGCGATTTCCGGTTTGCATATGGGCTTGCTGAGCGGGACGGTGTTTTTTGTCCTGCGATTTGTATTTGCCGCTGTTCCGGCAATCGGTTTGCAGTTTCCGATCAAGAAATGGGCCGCTGTGGCCGCAATGTTGTCGGGGATTATCTATCTTGGTTTGTCGGGTGCCAGTGTCCCGACGCAGCGGGCGTTCGTGACCTTGATAATTGTTTGGCTGGCATTGTTGCTAGATCGACGCGCCATATCGCTGCGACTGGTGGCGGTTGCAGCCTTTGTCATTTTAATGATCCGCCCTGATGCGGTGCTTGGCCCCAGTTTTCAATTATCCTTTGCCGCTGTTACGGTGCTGGTCGCTTTTTATGATGGACCGGGACGACAATGGTTTGACCGGACGGGGGAACGGTCCTGGTTGTTCCGTGTCGGGATATTTTTCATCGGATTGATTGTTACCGGGATTCTAATTACCGCGGTGACAGCACCAATCATTGGGTTTCATTTTGGCCGAATTTCAATGATCGGCATTTTGTCTAACCTGATAGCCATTCCGGTTATGGCTTTTTGGGTGATGCCATTGATTGTCGCGACACTTGTGTTGATGTCGTTTGGGGCAGGGGCTTTACCATTATGGTTAATGAAGCCGGGATTGACCCTGTTGATGCAAACTGCGGCGATTGCGGCACAGCAGGAATGGGGGCTTTGGTATGTGTCGCAATTTAGTGGAATATTTGCGACAGGGGCGATGATCGCCGTGGCATGGGTCTTGATCTGGCGACGCAACATGGTTGGGTGGTTTGCCGTCATTCCCATGTGTATCGCGATTGCGGGGCAAGTCATGTATCGCCCGGCGGATATGCTTGTTGCCGGGGATCAGAAATCCTGGGCTATTTTTGATCAATCAAAGGATCAACTTATCCTGCCCACAGGTATTTCGGATTTTCAGCAGTCGGTTTGGATGGCAAGATTTGGTATTTCCGATGATCGGAAGGATCAGGTGATACGTGAATGTGACGCTCCGGTTTGTTCCGCCGTCATTGCTGATAAACGGATTGTCGTTGCACGTGAACTGGTCAATCCGTTCTATGCCTGCCGCCATGCCGATATTATTGTAAATTTGGCGCATGATATACCGCGTGATATTTGCCCCGGAAAGGTGATGGCCATTGACGATGACCAGTTGTGGTGGCAGGGCGGTGTTGCGGTTTATGGTTTGAATACCGATACACCATCATTTGAAACGGTACGTAAAACAGCCGGTGACTGGCCATGGATCATCATTGGGGGCCGAAGTCCGAAATAAAAAACGCCGCCAATTGAAAATGGCGGCGTTGATATTGGATTGTCTGAATAAGTGATCAATACTGGCGCAGAAGTCCGACAAGACGGCCCTGAATGCGAACCCGATCAGGTGACAGCGAACGGGTTTCATATCGCGCGTTGGCTGGTTCCAATAGGACTTCACCCCGGCCACTTTTCAGGCGTTTAAGGGTTGCTTCGTTGTCATCAACCAATGCAACAACAATCGTGCCGTCATGGGCCTGCTCGCAGCGTTGGATCAGGACCGTATCACCATCAAGGATACCGGCATCGATCATGGAATCACCTGAAACTTCAAGTGCATAGTGATCCCCCGTGCCCAAAAGCGATGCCGGGACCTGTACCATGGTGCTTTGATCACGCAAGGCTTCGATTGGTGTACCCGCCGCGATTCGGCCAAACAGCGGTAATGCGACAGACTCGCCAGCATCCGAAAATGCCGACGGAACAGTTGCCGGTCGATGGGGCGCCTTGCGGGCATTGGTGATCGAGGTCACGTTTGGCGGGGTTTCCGGGGCGTCATTGTCATTATTATCGGGAAGACGCAGAACTTCAAGCGCACGGGCGCGATGGGCGAGGCGGCGAATAAATCCGCGTTCCTCAAGCCCGGTAATCAGGCGGTGAATGCCGGATTTCGATTTCAGGCTCAGGGCTTCCTTCATCTCGTCAAAAGAAGGCGAGATACCGTGATCGCGAAGATAGTTGTCGATATAGACCAGCAATTCATATTGCTTGCGCGTCAGCATGATATTTCCTGAACCAGTAATAAGAACAAACCGAATACACAAATGTTCTACTTTAGTTCTTATGTGTGGTCAAGCATGCCGCCCGAAGAATCACCATTTAACGGCATTCTTTCGACCAAGAAATGAATTTTCTGTATGATCAGAGGTCAGTCAGCGGTGAACAGCCCCGATTTTCCGCCTTCTTTGTACACAACGCGGATATCGGTAATCTGCATGGTCTTGTCGACGGCTTTGCACATGTCAAATACGGTCAGGGCGGTGATGGAAACGGCTGTCAGTGCCTCCATCTCAACCCCGGTTTTACCCGTCGTCTTGCAGGTGGCAATAATATCGACGGCGTCAATATCGCTTGCAAGTTCCAGCGTAACTTCAACCGATGTCAGGGGCAGGGGGTGACAAAGCGGGATCAGATCAGGGGTTTTCTTGGCCCCCATAATCCCGGCAAGCTGAGCAATACCAAGAACATCCCCTTTTTTATGGCCGCGTTCGGCAATCAATTTAGCCGTTTCGGTGGCCATCAGGACCCGGCCTTTGGCGATGGCGACGCGGGTGGTGTCGGCCTTTGTCGAAATATCGACCATGACGGCGTTTCCCGATGCGTCGATATGCGAAAGTGTATCTGCCATGCCCGTTATCCGATCCGGTATCAGGCCGCAAGGCCAAGAAGATTGCGGGTTGCCGTCGTAACGTCATCCTGACGCATCAGGCTTTCGCCAATCAGGAAGCATTGCGCGCCAACTTTGGCCATGCGCGAAAGATCATCTGGCGTAAATAATCCGCTTTCGGCAACCAGCATACGATCTGCATCGACCATACTTGCCAATTCCTCGGTCGTTGTCAGCGAAACTTCCAAAGTCTTTAGATTTCGGTTGTTTACACCGATAAGTTTGGATTTCAGTTTCAGTGCGCGTTCAAGTTCCGGTGCATTGTGTACTTCGATCAGAACATCCATGCCAAGTGCATGTGCCGCATTTTCAAGCTCTGCTGCCTGATTATCTTCGAGGGCTGCCATGATCAGCAAAATGCAATCAGCACCAAGTGCTCGTGCCTCGGTCACCTGATAGGGATCAAGCATAAAATCCTTGCGTAGAACCGGTAGGTCAACCGCAGAACGGGCGGCAACCAGATAGCTGTCATCCCCCTGAAAATAGGGAATATCGGTTAGAACCGAAAGGCAACTTGCCCCGCCCGCTTTATAGGCCTGTGCCAAGGCTGGTGGATTGAAGTCCGAGCGGATAAGCCCCTTGGACGGGGATGCTTTCTTGATTTCGGCAATCAGGCCATAGCGACCATCGGCAACCGATGTTTCAAGTGCCTTGATAAAACCGCGCGGGGTGGATTGCGCCTTTGCGGCGGTTTCTAGGTCGGCAAGTGATTTTCGAGTCTTGCAGGCGGCAACATGGTCACGTTTATCGTTGCAGATGCGGTCAAGTACGTCGCTCACGATGTTGTCCCCTGATTGGATATGGTCACGAGCGCCTGCAGGGTTTCTGCGGCTTTGCCAGAATCAATTGCGGCCTTGGCTTTTTCGATGCCATCGGCAAGGTTGCTGGCAATATCGGTTACGACAAGGGCGGCAGCGGCATTCAAAACAACGATATCGCGATAGGCACTTTGTTTGCCGGCAAGCAAATCCAAAATGGCTTTGGCGTTTGTATCAGCGTCGCCACCTTTAAGTGCGTCAAGCGTTACGGTTTCAAAACCGTAATCGGCCGGGTCGATATCAAACGTTGTGACTTTGCCATTTTTGACTTCTGCAACAAAGGTCGGCCCGGTGGTTGAAATTTCATCAAGGCCGCTATGGCCATGGACAACCCATGCATGTTCGGAACCAAGGCGGTTCAGTACATTTGCAATCGGTTCGACCCATTCCCTGGCAAAAACCCCCATGACCTGACGTTTGGTTTTTGCCGGGTTGGCAAGCGGGCCAAGCAAATTGAAAATTGTCCGTGTTCCCATTTCAACCCGGGTTGGCATCACATGGCGTACGGCCGAATGATGGCGGGGGGCCATCATGAAGCACAGATTGATTTCGTTCAGTGCCTTTTCAAGAAGCGGCATTTCTGCATCAAGATTGACGCCAAGCGCCATCAGGACATCAGCTGACCCTGATTTTGAAGAAGCCGCACGGTTACCATGCTTGGCGACAATTGCACCACATGCCGCAGCAACAATCGCCGCACCCGTTGAAATATTGAAAGTACCGCTTCCATCGCCACCGGTGCCGCAGGTGTCAACCGCATTGGGCGGTGCGATAATACCGGTTGCTTTGGACCGCATAACGCGTGCTGCGCCGGTGATTTCGTCAATCGTTTCGCCCCGCAGGCGCAACGCCATCAGGAAAGCGCCCATCTGTGATGGCGTTGCCTGACCGGACATCAGAACATCGAAGGCCTGTTCGGCCTGTTCTTCGTTCAGTTTTTCACCATTTGCGACTTTGGCCAGGACTGGCTTCAGGTCATATTCTGTCGACATGCGGGGTTCCTCGATTAACGGTCCGGTCCGGTGCGGTTGTTATGCACCGGGGAAGTCGATGAAATTCTTTAAAAGAGCGTGGCCATGTTCGGATGCGATACTTTCCGGATGGAATTGAACGCCATGGATTTGATGCTGTTTATGGCGCAACCCCATGATCAGACCATCCTTGTTTTCGGCCGTGATTTCAAGGCTGTCGGGCAGGGTGGCGCGATCAACGACCAGTGAGTGGTAGCGTGTTGCGTCAAACGGGCTTGGCAGGCCCTTAAAAACGCTTTGCCCATGATGGGTCATCGCATCGGTTTTGCCATGCATGCATTCAGGTGCACGAACAACATTTCCGCCAAATGCCTGACCAATGGATTGATGGCCAAGGCATACGCCAAGCAATTTGACCTTTCCCGCCGATGCCTTGATCAAATCAAGGCAGATGCCGGCACGATCCGGATCGCAAGGGCCTGGCGAAATGACAATGCCTTCGGGCTTTAAAGCCAGTGCTTCATCGACCGAGATTTCGTCATTGCGGCGCACTTCGACCTCTGGGCCAAGTTCGCGCAGATAGTGCCACAAATTGAATGTGAAGCTGTCGTAATTATCGATGAGGAGATACATCGTGGCGCCGGTCTATTAATGTCAGATCGCGCAGAGAATAAACGGCATTGCCGCTACGTCAAGCGATTGCAAAAAACCATTTTCCTGCCTTTGTTTGCGACTTTAACAGGGTGCTAACCTGATCGGGTGTAAAAAGCTTCCAAATACAAGCCGACATTCCCGGCATATAATGACTATATGGGTAACACGACCCAGCAAACGAGACTGGAGACGATCGCTGTGGCACGCCGGGCACAACCCGCAAAAAAGAAGAAAGCGGCACCACAAAAACGAAGCCGAGGCAAAACTGCACCGAAAAAAAAATCGGGTGGTATCGGACGTTTGATGCTGGGTGGAGCAATTGTTGCGGGAACCATTTCTGCAATAATTGCCGTGGGTAGCATGTTGGAACTTGATCGCGCATCGCGTGATTTTGGCGAACAGGCCGCAAATTCCCAGCCGGAATATGAACCTGAACCTGCCCCCGTTCCAAAAAGTAAAAATTACGATTTCAGCGAAAGCAACGGAAACCGTGACCGCACCGGTTATATGGTTGGTCAGCGCGATGAAACCGACGAACTGCCTGTTCCGCATTCCGCACCAGCAGACAAGAAACCCGACCCGGTGGCAGCAAAAACACCAGCGCCATCCGTTCATCAGGGACTTGATGGTGGCGCGCAGGATGACGCTATGCCACCCTGGCAAAAGTTTGCTGCATTAACGCCAGAAACCGGATCGGCACCTGTTATTGCGATTATTATCGACGATGCCGGCCTTGATCAGCCACGGACGGCGCGCGCGGTTAAGCTTCCTGGTCCGGTTACAATTTCCTATTTACCCTATGCACGCGATCTGCAGCATCAAGTGAATGACGCCCGGGCGCATGGCCATGAAATCATGCTTCATATGCCGATGGAGCCATCATCCTCGACTATCGATCCGGGGCCACATGCCTTGCGCACCAGCTTTAACCGAGATGCTATTCTTGCGGAAATGCTGTGGATGCTGGATCGGTTTGATGGGTATGTTGGTGTAAATAATCATATGGGTAGCAAGTTCACTTCTGACCCGGAACGCATGAAGGTTGTCATGGAAGTCATGAAATCCCGTGGTCTTTTGTTCCTTGATTCAAAAACCAGTGCGCAATCGGTCGGATATTCGCTGGCGCGGAAATATGATGTTCCGGCTCTGGAACGTGATGTGTTTATCGACGATGCCGACGATGCAACCAAAATTGCCAATATGCTGGCGCGAATTGAAAAGGTTGCGACCCATCAAGGATTCGCGATTGCCATTGGTCATCCCCGGGATTTAACGCTGGAAGCGTTGCAAAAATGGATTCCAGCGGTTCAGGCCAAGGGGTTTGTGCTGGTGCCAGCAACCGATATTTTGAGACGTACAAATCCCAGTGCTACAGGCTAATCCCCTTAATCGGTACAGATAAAACAAAGGCCCGCCAAATGATGCGGGCCTTTATCATTTCAGGGGGGCAGGGACTGGGTCAGGCGAACCGATGGGCTTCGCGGGCGGCGGCCATTAATGCGCCGGCCTTGTTTTTGCATTCCTTGTGTTCAAGTTCCGGCTTGCTATCGACAACGATACCAGCACCGGCCTGAATATGGATTTGTTCATCTTTGATGACGGCTGTGCGCAGGGCAATGCAGGTATCCATTGATCCATCGGCCGAGATATAGCCGATGCAACCGCCGTAAATGCCGCGGCGTACCGATTCCAATTCATCAATGATTTCCATGGCGCGGACTTTGGGGGCGCCCGAAACCGTTCCGGCCGGGAACCCTGCCTTTAAGGCGTCCATTGTGTCATATTTTTCGTCGATCTGTCCGACCACGTTCGAAACGATATGCATCACATGCGAATAATATTCGATGGTTTCACGGTCGGTGACACGCACTGTGCCGGGCTTGGATACGCGACCAACATCGTTACGCCCAAGGTCAAGCAACATCAGATGTTCTGACCGCTCCTTGGGATCATCCAACAGGTCCTGTGCCATGACCTTGTCGTCCTCGGGCGTATGGCCACGGCGGCGTGTACCGGCAATCGGGCGGATCGTGACTTCGCCATCGCGTAGCCGAACAAGGATTTCGGGACTGGCTCCGACAACCTGAAACCCGCCAATATCAAGATAGAACATGAAGGGCGATGGGTTGATCCGGCGAAGTGCGCGGTAAAAGGCGAAAGGCGGTAAGTGATAGGGCAGCGAATATCGCTGTGACAGGACCACCTGAAAGATATCGCCCGCCCGAATATATTCCTTGGCCTGATCGACCATCTTGTAAAAACCGGCTTCATCGACACTGACTTTTGGGTCGGGCAGGGTGTCTGGTATGGGTTTGGACCGACGATCCAGGAAAAGATTGCGCTGGAATTGCTGAACCACATCGTTCAATCGTGCGCAGGCCAGATCATATGCTGCATCCGCACTGATCCCGGTTTCCGGGCGCACCGGCGTTACGACGGTGACGGTGTCTTCGATGGTATCAAAACTGGCGGTAACGGTCGGGCGAATGAAAATGCCATCAGGAACGCCAAGCTCGTCGGTGTTGGTATCGGGAAGCTTTTCCATCAGACGTACGGTGTCATAGCCCATATAACCGACCAGCCCGGCGCTCATGGGGGGCAGATTGTCGGGCAGGGCGATGTGACTTTCGGCAATTAGTTTTTTCAGGCTTTCAAGTGGCGCATTGGTTTCAGGTTTGAATGCGTCTGCATCGGCAAGGGCACGGCGATTAAGTTCGGCTTTTTGACCAAAGCAACGCCAAATCAGATCAGGCCGTAGTCCCAGAAACGAGTAACGCCCCCGAACGGTGCCGCCTTCGACAGATTCAAGCAGATAGGTGTTGGGCATGCCTTCGGCGATTTTAAGGAATGCGGATACCGGCGTATCAAGGTCCGCTGTCAGCGAGGTCCAAAGAACCTGCGAAATGCCGATATTGTAATTCTGCTTGAAACTGTTGAAATCCGGTTTGATTTCCATGTTCTGTCCAACTTGGTCTGGTCGATTGGTTTGGCCACGGGTAGGCAAGGCGAGGCGGAACAAGAAAGGGCGGCCTGTTGAAAGGCCGCCCTTTGAAAATGGTATGGTTTAGTTTGCCGCAGTTTGCGGATACAGCGCATTAATCGCACTGTTATTGACACTGACGGAAATTTCATTCTGCAAATAGTCAAGATATTGCGCCAGAATATCCTGATTAAGTGCTTGTTTCAGTTCAGAAACAACCGGATCAGCATCGCCTTCTGCAATGTCGGCAGCCTTGATTTCATCAAGCTTCAGAACCAGAACACTGTCCCCGGACTGAATGGCTTTTGCCTTGCCTTCTTCAAGGGTGAAGAGGGTTGCGGCAACTGCCGGGCTGACATTGCTGGCAAGACCTTCGCCGGTGCGTTTGGCTAGGCCGCTTTTGATCAGTTCGGCATTATCACTGGTCGCAAGCGTTGCAATATCAGCACTCTGATCGTTGATCGAAGCTGCAAGCTGATCTGCTTTTTCAATCATCTGACGGCTGCGTTCATCTTCTTTCCAGGCGGCGATTACATCGTCACGAACATCTTCGAACGGGCGAAGCGCTGACGGGGTGACGTCGTCAATACGAACGACATACCGAACACCGGTTGAGGTTTCTTCAAGCAGGCTTTCCTCGCCTTTGCCCAGCTCGAAAATCTTGGCGTTGATTTCGCGACCATCTGCGATATCCGCACCGAGATCTTCACCGCGGACAACATCATTTAGTTTGACGGTCTTTGCGCCAGCGGCATTTGCCGCTTCTTCAAGCGGGGTACCAGCACCAAGTTCGTCATCAAGTTTGGCAGCAAGATCATAGATCGCGTCTTCTGCCTTGAACCGTTTCACACCCGATACGACATCAGTGCGAACCTGATCAAGCGTTTCGATACGTTCTGCGGTGATGGCGGGGACACGAATGATATGCCAGCCCAGTGCTGTTTCAACCGGTTCGGAAAACGCGCCTTCATCAAGGGCAAAAGTCACATCGCGCAGGTCCGGCAGAATGTTGTCTGCGGTGAATTCGCCAAGCTTGACGATTGACGGGTCCATTCCGGCATCTTCCGCTGCTACCGTCATGAAGTCAGCACCACCCTGAAGGGCTTTGTATGCCTCTTGCGCGCTTTCTTTTTCATTTGGTGCAAACAGGATTTGCTCGACAACGCGTTTTTCCGGTGTCTGGAATTCCGGCAGGCGATGGTTGTAAGCTTCGAGGATTTCGTCCTCGGTCACATCCATGGTTTCAACCAGATCAGCCGCACTCAGCGTCGCAAGCGTTACGTTGCGGCTTTCAGGGGCGGTGAACTGTGCTGCGTTGTCTTCGTGATATTGACGAAGCTTTGTATCATCCGGGGTTTCGATGTTTTCGAATTCGGATGCGTTTAAAGCAAAGAAACTACCGCTGCGCTGTTCGTTACGATAGGCCGCAATCTGCTGTGCCATAATGTTCGGGGCGGCGATTGCACCGGCAAGGCTGCCAACAATCTGCTGTCCCATCATGTCACCGCGCACGCCTTCGACGAATTCCGGCTCGCTATATCCGCTGGAATATAGCGCTTGAAGGAAACGTTCACGGTCAAATTGGCCCGTGGTTTCATTCTGGAAGCCCGGCGATGCAAAGATCGTTCCACGGACTTTTTCGTTGCTGATACCGATGCCCATATCCTTGGCGTTTTCACGCAGGATCTTTTGGGAGACCAGGCTTTGAACGGTGTTGTTCAAAAGGCCCATCTGGATGGCCTGCTGCCGGTCAAAGTTCGGTCCGAACACACTGCGCATATTCTGGACGCTACGCTGAAATGCGCGATCCAGTTCGACCGGACTGATCGATTGGCTGCCAATTTCGGCAACTTCGCGCGATGTACCAAGGTTCAGCATCGATGCGTTCAGACCCCACGCGACGAAGCTGATTGCAATCACGCTAAAGATGATCTTGGCAAAGATTGATTTCGAAAAAGAGCGAATGCCAGCAAGCATATGATAAGCCTAACAATTCGTGGTTTGGTGCCGACGACAGGGCATCGACAGTGTTTCTTTTATCCGCGCGGGCGTATGGAAAACCCGTTGCAATTGCCGCGCATCTTAATGGCGAGACGTAAGGGCGGCAACATCCGATTGCATTGACCTTGCCCGAAGTTCGGTTGACAGTGTTTTCCGGGGCTTGGCCGGGGGAATATCGCGTGTTAAAACCCGCATCGTATAGTGTTTTGCAACAATATGTATCGGATCGGTGATTGCATGGCCATCTTGTTGGTTGATCCGCAACACCGTCGCAGTAAGAGGTAGATAGATATATGTCACAGCGCCGTCCCTTGATCGCCGGAAACTGGAAAATGAATTGTCTGCGTGCTGATGGCTTGGCCATTGCGCGGGGGCTGGCCGAACGTGCCAAGACCAAAGGCGATCTGGCATGTGACATTCTGGTCTGTCCGCCTGCGACCCTGATTTCGGATGTCGCGGGTGTGGCCACTGGTAGCGCTGTCAACATTGGCGGTCAGGATTGCCACGTTGCTGTTAACGGTGCACATACCGGTGATATTGCCGCCCCGATGCTGGCTGATATCGGTGCCACGTATGTTCTTGTCGGGCATTCCGAACGACGGGCCGACCACGGGGAAAGTTCGACAGTGATCCGCCAAAAGGCGATGGCGGCACATGACGCGGGTCTTATTGCGGTTGTCTGTGTTGGTGAGACCGAGCAGGAGCGTGATCTGGACGCGACGCTTGCCGTGGTTAACGGCCAGATTGCGGTATCCATTCCCGAAGGGGCGAGCGCGGTGAATACAGTTGTTGCCTATGAGCCGGTCTGGGCGATTGGCACCGGGCGGACAGCAAGTGTCGCCGAAGTTGCTGAAGTTCATGCTGCAATTCGTGCAGAGCTGACAGCACGATTTGATGATGGTGATGGATTTAGAATTCTGTATGGTGGCTCGGTCAAGCCGTCCAATGCGGCGGAATTGCTGGCTGTGCCTAATGTTGATGGTGCACTGGTTGGCGGGGCGAGCCTTAAGGTTGACGATTTTTGGCAGATTATTGAAAGTTGCGCCTAGCCAACCGTCATAAAACACGCTAAATACGCATCAAATTTTTGCCCGATCCGGTCACAATATAATGCCCGGTTCGGAAGTTTTAGGACAAGAGTTTCGAGACCATGCAAACTGTCATTCTGGTAATTCATCTTCTTCTTGCGCTTGGCATGATTGCCGTCATTCTCGTACAGCGCAGTGAGGGCGGTGGGCTTGGTATCGGCGGTGGCGGCGGCGGCGGCGGTAACTTCGGCGTTATGAGCTCGCGCAGCGCGGCTAACCTTCTTACACGTACGACGGCAATTCTGGCCGGGGCATTTATGGTGACGAGCCTTGCCCTTGCGTTGCTGTCCAATACGCATACCCAGTCAACATCCATATTGGACCAGGCTCCGGTCCCGGCGGCTGAACAGCCCGTCGAGGATACCGGACCGGCGGCTCCGACCCGCTAAAAAAATTAACCAACGACCCGAGGCGGCAAACTTGCCGCCTCAATTTTTGATTGTTGTATTCCCCGGTTCATGATGCACTGAGCTGCATCGAGCCGTGGCGTTTTGCTTTGAAATGAGGCAAAGAGATGACCCGTTATATCTTTATCACCGGTGGCGTTGTTTCATCGCTGGGCAAAGGCCTGGCCTCTGCTGCTTTGGGAGCCTCGCTTCAGGCGCGTGGATTTACCGTCCGCCTGCGCAAGCTTGATCCATATATCAACGTTGATCCGGGCACGATGAGCCCGTATCAGCATGGTGAATGCTATGTGACCGAAGACGGTGCAGAAACCGATCTTGACCTTGGGCACTATGAACGTTTCACCGGCGTTTCGTCGCGTCGTTCCGACAACGTGACGACCGGCCGCATTTATTCCAACGTGATTGCACGTGAACGCCGTGGTGATTATCTGGGTGGGACCGTTCAGGTCATTCCCCACATCACCGACGCGATCAAGGAATTTGTCCAGTCTGATGCAACCGAGGACTTTGTTCTTGTTGAAATCGGCGGGACTGTTGGCGATATCGAAAGCCTGCCGTTCCTTGAAGCAATCCGTCAGATGGGCAACGATCTTGGCGATGGCCGTACCCTGTTCATGCATTTGACGCTGGTGCCGTATATTTCGTCTGCGGGCGAATTGAAAACCAAACCGACTCAGCATTCCGTCAAGGAATTGCAAAGTGTTGGTATTCAGCCTGATATCCTGCTGTGCCGTTGTGATCGTGAAATTCCGATCAATGAACGCCGCAAGATTGCGCGTTTCTGTAACGTCCGCGAAGCGGCTGTTATCCCGGCCTATGATGTTGACAACATCTATCAGGTGCCGATCAGCTATCACAAATACGGTCTGGATAACGAAGTGCTTCATCACTTCGGCTTGCAGGCGCAGGACCCGGACCTTGGTCCATGGGAAGAAATCTGCAGCACCATTCGCAATCCCGAAGGCGAGGTTACGATTGGCATCGTTGGCAAATATATCCAGTTGCCTGATGCTTATAAATCTCTGACCGAAGCCCTGACCCATGGCGGCATTGCCAATAAGGTTCGGGTGAAATTGCAGTGGATTGCGTCTGACGAGCTTGAAAAAGAGGGCAATGTCAGCGAGACCCTGTCGAAACTTGATGCCATTATGGTTCCGGGTGGTTTTGGTGAACGTGGTACCGAAGGCAAGATTGCCGCGGCCCGTTATGCACGTGAACACAAGGTTCCGTATTTCGGCATTTGCTTTGGCATGCAGATGGCTGTTCTTGAAGCAGCGCGAAATCTTGCAGGGCTTAAAGATGCATCATCGTCCGAATTCGGCCCGACAAAAACCCCGTTGGTCGGTCTGATGACTGAATGGGCGAAAGATGGCGGATCGGTGGAACGTCGTAGCGGCGAAGACGATATGGGGGGCACCATGCGTCTTGGCAATTACGAGTGCAAGTTGGTTGATGGGACGCGTGCGCGTGACATTTATGACAGCGAGACCGTTTTAGAACGTCACCGTCACCGTTATGAAGTTAACATTAACTTCATGCCACAGCTTGAGAAAACAGGTCTTAAGTTCTCGGGGCTGTCACCTGATGGGCGGTTGCCGGAAATCGTCGAATATCCGGATCATCCGTGGTTTATCGGTGTTCAGTTCCACCCGGAACTGCGTTCGCGTCCGCTTGATCCGCATCCGCTGTTTGTTTCCTATATCAAGGCAGCCAAGGAACGTAGCCGCCTGGTTTGACAGACAGCCTGAAAGAAAGACGGTAACATGACGGAAATCAAAACTGTCAAAGTCGGTAATATCGAATTTGCCAATGATAAGCCTTTTGCCGTTTTGGCGGGGCCATGTGCAATCGAGAGTCGTAGCCACGCATTGGAAATGGCCTTTGCGCTCAAAGAGCTGTTTGAAGGACTTGGACTTGGGCTTGTTTACAAAAGCTCGTTTGACAAGGCTAACCGTACCAGCGCCAATTCCAAACGTGGTGTCGGCCTTGTCGAAGGGCTTGATATCCTGGCCGAGGTCAAGGAAAAGACTGGTCTTCCAATTGTCACTGATGTGCACTTGCCGGATCAGTGCGCGCCAGTGGCCGAAGTTGCCGATATCCTGCAAATCCCGGCTTTCCTGTGCCGTCAGGGCGATCTTCTTCAGGCGGCAGGAAATACCGGTCGTGCTGTCAATGTCAAAAAGGGTCAGTTCCTGGCACCTTGGGATATGGCAAATGTTGCCAATAACATCGCTGCCACCGGTAATGAAAATATCATGCTTTGCGATCGGGGCACCAGCTTTGGCTATAACACGCTGGTAACCGATTTCCGCGGACTTCCCACCATGGCGCGTCAAGGCTATCCGGTTGTATTTGATGCGACCCATTCTGTTCAGCAACCAGGTGGGCAGGGCACAACAAGCGGCGGTCAGCGCGAATTTGCGCCGGTATTGGCGCGTGCAGCTGTTTCTGTTGGTATCGCTGCCCTGTTTATCGAAACTCACGATAACCCGGATGCGGCCATCAGCGATGGTCCAAACCAAATTCCATTGAACAAACTTTCCGAGGTCTTATCGGTTTTGATCGAACTTGATAAAGTGGCAAAAGCCAATCCGGTTCGACTGGATATGTTCAACGATTGAAATATGAATGCCGCCATGTCTTGATGGCGGCATTTCTTTTAGGCTGTAACCAATGTGCCCTTTTGGGGTGCAGATAATCTCAGTGAGGAGACTGTTTCCGTTATGACCGCTATTATTGACATTCGTGGCCGTGAAATCCTCGATAGCCGTGGCAACCCGACTGTCGAAGTTGATGTAACTCTGGAAAGTGGCGCCTTTGGTCGTGCAGCCGTTCCATCAGGTGCGTCAACCGGTGCGCATGAAGCTGTCGAGCTGCGTGACAAGGAAGACCGTTATCTGGGCAAAGGGGTCACCAAGGCCATTGCAGCGGTTAATGGTGAAATCTTTGAAGCCCTTGCCGGTATGGATGCCGAAGATCAGGTCGATGTTGACTCTGTTATGATCGAACTGGACGGCACCCCGAACAAGGCCCGTCTTGGCGCCAACGCCATTCTTGGTGTGTCGCTTGCCGTTGCCAAGGCAGCTGCCGAAGAATCCGGTTTGCCGCTTTATCGTTACATTGGCGGCGCGTTTGCACGCACGCTTCCGGTTCCGATGATGAATATCATCAATGGTGGCGAACATGCCGATAATGCCATTGATGTTCAGGAATTTATGGTGATGCCGGTTTCGGCTGAAACAGGCTCGGACGCCATTCGCATGGGAGCGGAAATCTTCCATAACCTGAAAAAGGCATTGTCGGCGGATGGGCTGAGCACCTCTGTTGGTGATGAAGGTGGTTTTGCACCGAATATCGCCTCAAGCGAAGCGGCCATCAGCTATATCATGAAATCGATTGAGGCCGCTGGCTATCGCCCGGAAGAAGACGTTGTTCTGGCGCTTGATGCGGCCTCGACCGAATTTTACAAGGGTGGCAAATACGTTCTGGCCGGCGAGGGCAAGACCCTTGATGCGGATGGCATGGTTAAATACTGGGCCGATCTGGTTAGCAAGTATCCTATTTTCTCGATTGAAGACGGCATGTCTGAAGACGATTGGGATGGGTGGGCAGCCCTGACATCGGAAATCGGTGCCAAGACCCAGCTGGTCGGGGACGATTTGTTTGTAACCAACCCGAAACGTCTTTCAGACGGTATCAAGAAGGGCGTTGCCAATTCGATCCTTGTTAAGGTTAACCAGATTGGTTCTTTGACCGAGACTCTTGAAGCCGTCGAAATGGCGCATCGTGCCGGGTATACCGCCGTCATGTCGCACCGTTCGGGCGAAACCGAAGACGCAACCATTGCTGATCTTGCGGTCGCAACCAATTGCGGTCAGATCAAAACCGGTTCGCTGTCGCGTTCCGACCGTCTGGCTAAATACAATCAGCTGATCCGCATCGAAGAGATGCTTGGTGCCGGTGCATATTTCCCGGGACGTTCGATCCTGAAATAATCACCGCCCAATGAGACGAAACGAAAAAAACCGTCCCGGTATTCCGGGGCGGTTTTTTATTCGTCAGGGTTAGCTGATTGACCGTAATCATCGTGCAATAGCACATGTGCTTTAAGCTTATTTTTACCCTGTTGTGATCAACTATCTGGGTATCATGGCAAGCATTGTGACTGTTGAGACACTGATGTCTTTGAGTTCAAAGGCAAATAACGCATGCAGTTTTTCCATTTCGATATCGGAATGGCGATGATTTTGGTATGTCTTCGCGTAAAGGCAAAGGGCAGGGGTAAATGTCGTCAACATCACCGGTCATTCGCCGATTGGGCCAGGCCGTCGCGCCGGTAATCGCATTTACAATCATGGTCTATTTCATCTTCCACAGTGTGGAAGGCAACCGTGGTGTATTGGCCTATTGGTCGATGCAGGACCGTGTTTCTGAAATAGCAAAGGTGCGGGATGAAATTATCGCTAAACGCAATCATCTTGAAGAACGGGTAATTGCGATGCGGTCAAACCATCTTGATCCGGACCTGCTTGATGAACGTGCCCGTGCGATGTTGAATGCGGCCCATCCCGATGACCTGATCATTTTCCATCATAATGGCTATCTTGACGATGATCCGATTGCTGCCAAGGAGTAACAAATCTATCGGGTCCTGATCGGATAAGAATCCGGCACCACTTTTGGTGGATTATTTACTTTTGTAAAATTTCCTTCTAGTTGCTTTGTGGCCGAAATCTATTTCTACCGCACGACAACCGAATTTTGATCAATTATGCAGTCGATGTTATCGTGTTGTTTCAACTGACTTTTAGTTGATCATCACCTTCTGGTAGCGTGCGTTTGCTGCTGTGTTCTGTCCTGTGTCTTCTGGCAGTTGCGAAATAAACCTGTTTGATCTGTGATATTGGTTTCACTAAAGCATAGCATTTGTGACCTAATGGAATGAGCGAGAATGAAGCTGTTTCCTCAAGTTGCTGAAAACGCTGAAATTATGCATATTCATAAAACATCACAAATTAACCGATATGTGGTTCATTTGTGATTGTGCGTTGCAAAACAACACTTTACGGTCAGTTAGATTGCTTGCCTCAGCACGTGGTTTTAGGTAGTCATTTCGGTGGTCCAGTACCGAATTAAGCACTCATTACATGATGCTTAAGCGATAGCCATCCACCGGGAGGAAACATGGCGACCACACCAAAACGCAAACGCGTCACGACGCGCGCCGATAATCTGGCGAGCAGTGATGATCTCCTCAAATATTACCGTGAAATGCTTCTGATCCGTCGCTTTGAAGAAAAAGCCGGTCAGCTGTACGGCATGGGCCTTATTGGTGGCTTCTGTCATCTGTATATCGGGCAGGAAGCCGTCGTTGTCGGCATGCAGGCTGCTATTACCGGCGATGACGGTGTCATCACCAGTTACCGCGATCACGGCCATATGCTGGCCTGTGGCATGGATCCTGCCGGTGTCATGGCAGAGCTGACCGGACGAGAAGGCGGGTATTCCCGCGGTAAAGGCGGCTCGATGCATATGTTCTCCAAGGAAAAGAATTTCTTTGGCGGCCATGGAATCGTTGGCGGTCAGGTTCCGCTCGGTACCGGTATTGCCTTCAATTACAAATATCGTGGCCAGAACCGTGTTTGCCTAACCTATCTTGGGGACGGTGCTGTCAATCAGGGGCAGGTCTACGAAGCGTTCAACATGGCCGCTTTGTGGAAGCTTCCGGTGATCTATTGCATCGAGAATAACCAGTACGCCATGGGCACATCTGCACAGCGCCACTCGGCGAGCCCTGATTTGTATCAGCGCGGTGCAGCCTATGGTATTCCGGGTGAACAGGTTGACGGTATGGACGTTCTTGCGGTTAAGGCCGCTGGTGAACGTGCTGTTGCGCATTGCCGTGAAGGCAATGGTCCGTATATTCTTGAGCTCAAGACCTATCGCTATCGCGGGCATTCGATGTCTGATCCGGCAAAATACCGGACCAAGGAAGAGCTCGATAAAATGCGCAAAGAGCACGACCCGATCGATATGGTCAAAAAGCTTTTGATTGATGGCAATATCATCGACGAAGCTGGCCTTAAAGATATCGACAAGGAAGTGAAATCTGAAGTCGCCAAAGCGGCCGAGTTCGCCCAGAACAGCCCGGAACCGGATGTCTCTGAACTGTTCACCGATATTTTGATCGATGCGTGATCGCGAACTTCGCGAACCGCTTTTGACCGATATTTCCCGGGAGAGAGGGAACAATGCCGATTGAAGTTTTGATGCCGGCCCTATCGCCGACCATGACAGAAGGCACTCTTGCCAAATGGACCGTCAAGGAAGGCGACAAGATCGCCTCTGGTGACGTAATCGCAGAAATCGAGACCGATAAAGCCACGATGGAAGTTGAGGCCGTTGACGAAGGCACCATTGGCAAGATTGTTATTGCTGAAGGGGCCGAGAACGTCGCGGTAAACGCGGTCATCGCCTATATCCTCGAAGAAGACGAAGATGCTTCTGCGCTGGATAATATTTCAGCTACGGGTTCTGCGGCCAAGGCCGAAGCCGCACCTGCACCTGCTGCAGAAGCGGTATCGGCCTCGGCCAGTATTCCGGCACAGCCAGCAGCCGTTTCGGCCAGTGGCGCGTTTGAGCGGGCATCGGGTGATCCACGCGCCATGAGCGAAGTGAACGCGACCCAGGACGAGAAAACCTATACCTCGTTCAAAACTCAGACTGTTCGCGAGGCCCTTCGTGATGCAATGGCCGAAGAAATGCGTTCGGATGAAAACGTTTATGTCATGGGCGAAGAAGTCGCGCAGTATCAGGGGGCCTATAAGGTTACCCAGGGGCTGCTTGACGAATTCGGTGACAAACGTGTCGTGGATACCCCGATTACCGAATACGGTTTCACCGGAATGGCAACGGGTGCAGCCTTTATGGGGCTGAAGCCGATTGTTGAATTCATGACGTTCAACTTCGCCATGCAGGCCATTGACCATATCATTAACTCGGCTGCGAAGACGCTTTACATGTCCGGTGGCCAGCTTGGTTGCCCGATTGTCTTCCGTGGTCCGAACGGTGTCGCATCGCGCGTTGGTGCCCAGCATTCCCAGTGCTATGCATCATGGTATGCGCATTGCCCGGGCCTTAAGGTGGTTTCGCCGTGGTCGGCGGCGGATGCAAAAGGCCTTTTGAAGGCTGCCATTCGGGATCCGAACCCGGTTGTCTTCCTTGAAAACGAACTTCTTTACGGCACCAGTTTTGAAGTGCCTGATGACGAAGATTTCGTTCTTCCAATCGGTCAGGCCAAGATTGAACGTGAAGGCACCGATGTGACCATCGTTGCGTTCTCGATCATGGTTGGCAAGGCGCTTAAGGCTGCTGAACAACTGGCCGAGCAGGGGATCTCTGCTGAGGTGATCAACCTGCGCAGCATTCGTCCGCTTGACGTGAACACCATCGTTCGTTCGGTGATGAAAACCAATCGTCTGGTGACATGTGAAGAAGGTTGGCATTTTGCCGGTATCGGTGCCGAAATTGCATCGACCATCATGGAACATGCCTTTGACTATCTTGATGCGCCGGTGGCGCGTGTCACAGGTGAAGACGTTCCGATGCCGTATGCTGCAAATCTTGAAGTGCTGGCAGTTCCGCAAGAGAAGCACATTGTCGATGCGGCCAAGGCCGTTTGCTATCGCTAACAAAAACGGACAGGGGCAGGGCGCTGAGACATCGCGCCGCCCCGCTACCGGGAGATTGCATTCATGCCCACGAAAATATTAATGCCGGCTTTGTCGCCGACCATGACCGAAGGCACTTTGGCAAAATGGCTCGTCAAGGAAGGCGATACCGTTGAATCGGGTGACGTCATTGCCGAGATTGAAACGGACAAAGCGACGATGGAAGTTGAAGCCGTCGATGAAGGAAAAATCGGCAAAATCCTTGTTGCCGAAGGCAGCGAAGGTGTTGCCGTCAACGAAGTCATTGCTCTTTTGCTTGAAGAAGGCGAAGACGAAAGCGCACTCGATGGCGCTGATACGTCGGCTGCCAGTGTTGGTGGTGACGCTGCCCCGGCACCGAAGCAGGAAGCCACGCCGGCTGCATCGGCTTCGAGTCCGGCACCGGCCGCACCGGTTTCCGGTGGTGATCGTATCACAGCCAGCCCGCTTGCACGTCGCATTGCGGCGAATGAAGGTGTTGATCTGGCGAAAATTTCTGGTTCAGGCCCGCGTGGCCGTGTTGTGAAACGTGACGTTGAAGCCGCCATGTCAGCCAAACCTGCTGCGGCTCCCGCTGCTGCGATGGCAACGGCGGGTGAAAAACCGGTTCCGGCTACGGCACCGGCTGCTTCTGGCTGGAATCCGGACCTGACCGGGCTTCCGGAATACGAAGAAATTCCGAACACATCGATGCGCAAGGTTATTGCACGTCGTCTGACCCAGTCCAAACAGCAGGTTCCGCATTTTTACCTGACGGTCGAATGCGAACTCGACAATCTGCTTTCAACACGCAAGCAGCTTAACGAGAAAGCAGGCGATGGCGTTAAAGTCTCGGTCAATGATTTTGTTATCCGGGCGGCATCCATTGCGCTTAAGCGTGTACCGGCGGCAAACGCCGTCTGGACCGATGCTGCAATCTTGCAGTGCAAGCAGCAAGATATTTCGGTTGCCGTTGCCATTGAGGGTGGGCTGATTACGCCGGTCATTCGAAATGCTGGTGGTAAAGGCCTTGCTGAAATCTCGACCGAGATGAAGGCACTGGCTGGCAAGGCACGTGAAGGCAAGTTGAAACCGGAAGAATTCCAGGGCGGGACGTTCTCGGTTTCGAATCTTGGCATGTTCGGGATCAAAGAGTTTTCGGCCATTATCAATCCGCCGCAGGGCTGTATTCTGGCCGTCGGTGCAGGCGAGCAGCGCGCCGTTGTAAAAGACGGTGCACTGGCAATCGCCACAGTCATGAGCTGCACATTGTCAGTTGACCATCGCGTGGTCGATGGCGCGGTTGGTGCGGCATTCATGGCTGAGTTCAAAAAGCTGATCGAAGATCCGCTGAGCATGTTGCTCTGAGGTTCCGAAATTGCGCGGGGACTTTAAATAGTCCCCGCAAGCATTTGAATTTCAAGACCTGTAACCGGTGACGGGCAGGCGAAGGAGATCTTACGATGGCAGATAGCAATTTCGACATAATCGTGATTGGCGCGGGTCCCGGTGGCTATGTCGCGGCCATTCGTGCAGCCCAGCTGGGGCTGAAAACGGCCGTTGTTGAACGTGAACATCTTGGTGGTATTTGCCTGAACTGGGGCTGTATTCCGACCAAGGCGCTGCTGCGTTCGGCAGAAGTCTATCGCAATATGCACCATGCCAAGGAATACGGTCTTTCATGTGAAAAACCGTCCTTTGATCTTGATGCGGTTATCCAACGTTCGCGCGGTGTATCCAAGCAGCTTGCGGGCGGCGTTGGCCATTTGCTTAAAAAGAACAAGGTTACCGTGATCAATGGCGAGGCCAAATTCGACGGTCCGAAAAAGATCAATGTCGAAGGCAAGGACAAAGGCACCTATACTGCGAAACATTACATCATCGCGACAGGTGCTCGTGCGCGCTCATTGCCCGGCCTTGAAGCCGATGGCAAAGTTGTCTGGGATTATAAAAAGGCGATGACGCCTGACAAAATGCCCAAAAGCATTGTTGTTGTTGGTTCCGGTGCGATTGGCATTGAATTCGCCAGCTTCTATCACACCATGGGTGCGGATGTGACGGTGGTGGAAATTATGTCGCAGATCATGCCGGTTGAAGACAAAGATGTTGCGACTCTTGCGCAGAAGATGATGACCAAAGACGGGATGAAGATCCTGACCGAAGCCAAGGTCGCCAATCTGAAACGTAATGCAGATAACGTTGTTGTGACGATTGAAACCAAAGACGGCAAAAAGCAGGAACTTACCGTTGATCGCGTGATTTCGGCTGTTGGGGTTATCGGTAACACCGAGGGTCTTGGTCTTGAAACCACCAAGGTCAAGGTTGATCGCAATGTGATAGGCACGGATGAATATTCGCGCACCGACGAGCCGGGCATCTATGCCATTGGTGATGTTGCCGGTCCGCCGATGCTGGCCCACAAAGCCGAACATGAAGGCGTGATTTGTGTTGAAAAGATCGCCGATGTTAAAAATGTGCATCCGCTTGATCCGCGCAAGATCCCGGGGTGTACCTATTGCCATCCGCAGGTCGCCAGTGTCGGCCTGACCGAAGCCAAAGCCAAAGAGGCCGGCTACGACATCAAGGTCGGCAAGTTTTCGTTCATCGGCAATGGCAAGGCCGTTGCACTGGGCGAGGCTGAAGGGCTGGTTAAGACCGTGTTTGATGCCAAAACAGGCGAACTGCTTGGCGCGCATATGGTGGGCACAGAAGTGACAGAGCTTATTCAGGGCTTTGTCGTTGCGATGGGCCTGGAAACGACCGAAGAAGACTTGATGCATACGGTGTTCCCGCATCCGACCCTGTCGGAAATGATGCATGAATCGGTCCTTGACGCTTATGGTCGGGCAATCCACTTCTAGGCAATACAGGATCATATCGGGCAAACATGTCCGGTATGACCGTTTTGATCGAATGTCGGTTTGACAAATGCGTGGCGTGGCGGCACATTGCCGCCCGTCCAATCTTTCGGAGGTAACTCTATGTCGACGGCGCAAAGCGAAGCCAAAGCACTTCGTCACCCGGAAAAACAGAAGAACCCGGATCGTCCATCAGGGCGCAAGCCGGCATGGATCCGTGTAAAAGCGCCTACGTCAAAGGGCTATCAGGAAACACGTGAACTTGCGCGCGGCCTGAACCTTCATACCGTTTGCGAAGAGGCCTCGTGTCCGAATATCGGCGAATGCTGGCAGCAAAAGCATGCTTCGTTCATGATTATGGGCGATACCTGCACGCGTGCCTGTTCGTTCTGCAACGTAAAAACCGGTATGCCGAACGCGCTTGATCAGTTCGAGCCGCAAAACCTTGCGATGGCGGTTGCCGACATGCAGTTGAAGCATGTTGTGATCACCTCGGTTGACCGTGATGATCTTGCGGATGGCGGGGCTGCCCATTTTGCCCGGGTGATCGAAGCCATTCGTTATAAATCACCTGAAACGACGATTGAAATTCTAACACCTGATTTTCGTGATAAACCGGGTGCCGTTGAAATCGTTGCCAGAGCCCGCCCGGATGTGTTCAACCATAACCTTGAAACCGTGCCACGGCTTTACACCTCGATTCGTCCCGGCGCGCGCTATTATCAGTCACTGCGCATTCTTGATCGTGTAAAACAGATTGATCCAACCATTTTCACCAAGTCGGGCCTGATGGTTGGATTTGGCGAAGAACGTCAAGAACTGGCACAGGTTATGGATGATTTGCGTGTTGCCGATGTCGATTTCCTGACAATCGGGCAATATCTGCAGCCGACTCTGAAACATGCCCCGGTCGAACGGTTCGTCACGCCTGATGAATTCAAGGATTATGCGTCGATGGCGCGTGGCAAGGGCTTCCTGATGGTGTCGGCAACGCCGCTGACGCGGTCAAGCTATCACGCGGACCGTGACTTCGAAGAACTTCGACTGGCTCGCGAGAAAAAGCTGGCTGCTGCGGCGACCGTCAAAGCCAAAGCAATGGTTGGCGTACAGTAGAAATTTCAAAGACATAAACGAGACGACAAAGGAGATCACGGGTGCCGACGCATGCGGAGCGCAGGAAACTGCCCTATACGCCGGAACAGATGTTTGACCTTGTCGCGGATATCGATTCCTATTCCAAGTTTCTTCCATGGTGTGTCGCTTCGCGGGTCCGCAGGCGCAATGGCGATGTTTTGCATGCCGATCTGGTGATTGGTTTCAAAATGTTTCGTGAAAAATACACATCAAAAGTTACCCTGCAGCCTCATGACCGTATTGATGTCGAATATCTGCAAGGGCCGTTCAAATATTTGAACAATCACTGGGTGTTTGAACCGACGGAAGACGGGGGGACGTTTCTTGATTTTTTTGTCGATTTCGAGTTCCGCTCTGCTTTGCTGCAAAAAATGATCGGTGTCGTGTTTAACGAAGCCGTCAAATTGATGGTCGGCGCCTTTGAAACGCGCGCCCATGAGGTTTACGGCGAACCGGTTGCCGCAGCAAACAACCCAACGGGTAATTAAACCGGCTTTTTGTCAGTCATTTCAGCCAACATATTAAATGCTTCAATGATGGTCGCCTTGCGCACAGCATGACGATCCCCGTCATATACCCGACGACGATGCAGAGTCGGGCGATTGTTGCCTGCACACGCAAGATGAACAAGTCCCACCGGTTTTTGTTCTGACCCGCCACCCGGCCCGGCGATCCCAGTAACTGCGACGCTTAAGGTCGCCAGCGGTGCCCGGGAAAGGGCCCCTTCGGCCATGGCGATTGCCACGGGTTTGGAAACGGCCCCATGAATTACCAGCATATCTTCTGACACACCGATCAGGCCCTGCTTGGCTTCGTTGGAATAGGTAACAAAGCCACAATCAACAACCGATGAACTGCCATCGACTGCTGTAAGACTGCCGGTGATCAGGCCGCCGGTACAGGATTCGGCTGTTGTGATCATTTCACCGTTTGTTTTGCAAAGCATGATCAGTTCAGCCGCCGCAATCAGGATATCTGGCGCGATATTCATGGAAATCAAACTCCTGCAAAGTGACGCGCTGTGAACAAGACGATCATTCCGAAAAGACCGGCAAGAATATCATCAAGCATGATCCCGAAACCGCCAGTGATCTGGCGGTCAATCCAACGGATCGGCCATGGCTTTAGAATATCGAATATCCGGAATATCACGAATGCCGCCAGCAGCCAGCCAAGATCGGCTATGCCGTTGCCCAACGGCACAACAAGGAGGCACATCCATTGTCCGGCGACTTCGTCAATGACGATTTCACCGGCATCATGGACGCCGATCATCTCGCTGTATTTATGGGAAATCGGAATGCCAACCATAAAGACAACGGCAATGCCAATAAGTAGCGCCGAATTTCCAAGCAAGATGGCAATAGCCCAGCCAAGCGGGATTGCCGCAAGCGAGCCCATGGTGCCAGGAGCTTTGGATATCCGGCCGCTATAGAACCAGGTTGCTGAACAGGTTAGTAAAAATTGAGATATACGCATTTTTTAAACATTGTTGATTTAGAAAAGAGTTCATTGAGTAACACACAGATCTACCTTCATGACAAACTTTTGGCATTAAGGATGTGTTAACGTGCTTGCCTGTTGTCGCGCTAACAGTTAGCGTAAAGAAAAGTCGTCTTGCAGGCGGGGTCTAAAAAAAGCAAATCGTGTGGCGATTTCTTTATCGCAAGCACAATTACGGGCAAATAGGGGTTAGACACTGAATATGTCGGCGTTCGAACGTGGTCGTCGTTTTGTGGAAAAATGGTTTCCGGATCGGCAAGTTCTTGTCCGCTCTAACGATTCCGTTTCCCAGCTTCGTCTCGGAAAATACGCTCAGTTGACACTGGCATTGATCGGTATTTTGTCGATCACTTGGTCGGTCGGGGTTACCGGATATTCCTGGTATCTTGACCAGCGTCTTACTGCGCGCGAAGAACAGCTTTTCCGCAGTGAACTGTCCTATAACCAGCTCATTGCGAGGGTTACCGAAAGCCAGCGGCGGTTTGGAGAAATTACGTCGCAGATGGAAGGTACCCACCGCAACCTACTTTCGATGGCTGAAAAGAACCTGCAACTTCAGGCGCGGGTACAGGATTACACATCGAAGCTAGCGGTTAGTGAACAAGAAAAGGTCCGGATTTTTGCATTGCGCACATCAATGGATAACCAGATGAATGCGCTGCAAACCCAGATTGACGGGATCACCAACCGCAATCTTGCTTTGCGCGATGAGCTGGAAACCGTTGAAACCGTTATGTCACGTGTGATGCGTGAACGTGATCAGGCCATGCAACGATCAAAGAAATTGCAATCCGAACTGGGCGAGGTACGGCAACGTATTGCTGACCTGCATACCGTTCAAAAGCAAGCGATGCAGCGGGTTGCCGAAACGGCAGACACCACCATTTTGGAACTGGAATCGGTTCTGGAAATGACGGGTTTGCAGATTGGGGACATTATCACACCACCTATGAAGCCGGAGATCCCCGGTGTTGGTGGTCCGTTCGTGGCGTTTGAGCCCGAACATCCTGAAGACGAACAGTTCTTGAATGTCGCGCTTGCAGTTGGGGATCGTATGAACCAACTGGTCAGTTTGCACGACAGGATCAAAAGAACCCCATTGGGGGAGCCAGCGGCATCCTATTACGTTTCCAGTTTATTCGGGAAACGCAAGGATCCGATTAACGGAAAGTGGGCGTTTCATTCCGGTGTTGATCTTGCCGGGCCCATGAAGACTCCGATTCAAGCGACAGCACCAGGTAAAGTGGTGTTTGCCGGATGGAGCGGAAAATACGGGAAGATGATCGAAATTGATCATGGTGACGGTCTTCGAACCCGTTTTGGACATCTCTATAAGGTCCTCGTAAAGAAGGGCGACGAAGTGAACTACCAAAGCAAAATCGCATTGATGGGAAGTACCGGCCGCAGTACGGGCAGCCATGTTCACTATGAGGTTTTGGTACACGATAAGCAGGTAGACCCCATCAAGTTCATTGAGGCGGGACATTATGTTTTCAAAAACGAGCAAGAAGCAGACGGGAGCAACTAACTCCCATAATTCGGCCACCGAGAAAAAAGGTGGTCTGTCGATTATCAATTCCGACCTTCGGGTTACCGGTGATCTGGTATCGGACTCCGATGTTCAGGTTGACGGATTTGTAAATGGTGACATTCGTACACGTAATCTGACCATTGGCCAAAATGGTGAAGTGCGTGGCGAGATCGTTGCCGAAAAGATCCGCATTTGTGGTTCTGTGACGGGTCAGGTTCGGGCACGTGATGTGTCGCTTTCCGATACGGCACGTATGTTGGGCGACATTCTTCATGAAAGTCTGTCGATCGAACCCGGCGCATATATCGAAGGTCATTGCCGACGCATCGAAGGTGCGATTGAAGAGGGCGGTCTTACCGTCATTCAGGCAGGACAAATCGTTGCTGCAAATGTGAAGAAAGAACATAAATAGGCATGATCATCTGATCATGCGAGCCAGGTTTGGTTCGTAGGTACTATTTAACAGAAAACGGGCAAGCGATGATCGCTTGCCCGTTTTTGGTGACGTATGTGTTATGCGCCTTATGCCTTTTCAGGCAGGGCTACCAACGGCAATAATTCATCCAACCCTTGCAAAACCACATCCGCAGTATGTGACAGTCGTTCCATTGGCAGATGAGAACGGTTGATCCAGGCTGTCCGGAAACCGAAATGTCCGGCTCCGGCAATGTCCCAGCCATTCGAAGATTGAAACGAAATTTCGGCTGGCGACAGTTCAAGTTGATCGACAGCAAGCTGATAAACATCCGGATGGGGTTTATAGGTTTTCAGATCGTCAACACAGATGATTTGATCAAACAGCGTCAAAATACCCGATGATTTGGCCGCCGAGATCAGCATATGCTTTGCCCCGTTCGACAAGATAGCAAGCTTGTGCCCCTGCGCTTTTAGGGATTTCAGGGTCTCGACAACTTCGGGGAAAGTATCAAGCGACAGATAAGTTTCCATAAGCTTGGCACGAAGGGCCGGGTCTTTTTTACCTATGGCTGCCATCGCATAATCCAAGGCATCGCCCGTGACGCTCCAGAAATCGGTAAAGTCCCCCATCAGGCTGCGCAGCCATGTATATTCAAGCTGTTTTTGCCGCCAAAGCGATGAAAGCTTGTCAGATTCGTCTCCGATTGATCCTTTGAACCGATCAACCGCCGATCCAACGTCGAAAAGGGTGCCGTAGGCATCAAAAACAAATGCGCGGCAGGAACTAAATACATTATCGGACATTTTTGTGGCCTCATCTGTCGGACAGGTTCGCTCAAATATGGTTCTTTATCCCATTAACCGCAAATATTCAGTCGGATTTGCGGTTAATGCGGATGCCGTAAACCTCTTATTGCGTTCCGTGTACAAGATTGTCGTCTTGTCCCATGGCAATTTCGTCACGCGCAAAGCGACGACGATAGACATAGGTACCTTCCATGACACGCTGAACATAGTTTCGGGTTTCGCTATAGGGGATCATTTCGATCCAATCGACCGGGTCGACATCGGCATCGCGTGGATCACCATATTCGGCAATCCACTGACGAACACGACTTGGACCGGCATTATAACTTGCGATGGTCAGGATTTCTTCGCCGTCCCAACGATCAAGCAGGCGTGAAAGATATTGCCGCCCAATAGCTATGTTAAAACCCGGATCACTGGTCAGACGCGATGTTTCATATTTCAGATCAAGATCCTTTGCCATGCGTTCGGCCGTTGCGGGCATCAATTGCATCAACCCCCGCGCACCGGCCGAAGAAACGGCTTCGGGGTTGAACAGGCTTTCCTGACGCATGATCGCATGGATAAGGGCAGGGTCTGGATTGCGCCCAAGAGGAACCTGTTCATGAACAGGGTAGGCCGCATCGAGATAACCGCTACCTGTTCGAATACTGCGTTTGGCCGCAATAATCCCAAGGTCGGCCCGTCCATATTCGCGGGCAAGATCGGTTGCCATTGCCAGATATTCAGGTTCGTCATGCTCATATACTAGTGCCATGATGAATGGCCTGACAATGTTACCAAGCCCCATTTCACCAAGCTTGCGTGTAACCTGTGTCAGTTCCTGGGATTCAAAATCGGCACGTTGCTGTTCTGTCGGGACGGGCTGTTCTACCGAATAGGTCGGTTTGACGCCAAGCGCATCAATGGCCAGTTGACCATAGAAAGTATGCGCATGCTCCGCAGCAAGCTTGTACCAGTCGCGTGCACGATCCTTGTCGCCGATAGCAGCACTTGCACGTCCGGCCCAATAGGCCCCGCGCGCCTGACTGATTGGATATTGAACCACATCATACAAGTTCTGGAAATGTGTCAGGGCAATTTCGGCATCACCCAGAAATTCAAGTGCAATCCAGCCCGCATACCATTCGGCTTCGGCAATATCACCGGCATCGGTTTGACCGTGATTGGCGACCAGACGATAAGCATCTGTGATATGGCCTTTTTGCAATGCCCGGCGTGCAAGGATTGCTTTTTCAATCCACCAGTAACGCGGCCGGATCGAGATATAGGCAAGGTCATTGGCCTGCGATAAAAGAAGATCACGGGCTTCCTGATCGCGGTCCTTTACCCGGCGCCAGCGGACACGTTCGTAAATCAGGCCAGGATCTTTTTGGTATTTCTTGGGGACGCGATTGATGGCAGCGTCAACACCGCCATCAAGTGACCGAAGGGCCGCGCGTGCCTTTGCCAGCAAAAGATAATCATTGCTGACATATTTCATGGTGCGCTTTGCAGGGCCAAGACGACCTTCCCACAAAAGCCGATCAAGCCGCTGTTGATGGGTTTCCTGATCGATATATTCGCCGTAACGGTCGAGGAAACGTTTTTCCTGTCCGGTACCGAAATTTTCGTTCACCCAACTGTTGCGAATTAAGGTTGTTGCCGCGGCGGTTTCACCCGCTGACAAAAGCGCCTTGATCTGGCGGGTTGCGCCATCGGCGGTGACAGGGGCAGATCGTTTGAACCATGCCAGAATATCCGCATCGGGAACGGCATCGGTCATGGATTCTTCTGCGCGCTGACGCAACAATGATTGACTTGGCCATTTGGGATTGGCGTCAATGAAGGTTGTGATTTGTTCAAAACTGTGCCCGGAATTTGGGCTGATCAACCACATCCATTCGCTGGCTTTTTGAAGTAGCGGATCGTTGAAATTCGGCAGCAGTTTTTCAAATGCCGATGTATGCCCGCTTTCCAGCGCATCCAAAAAGGCATTCAGCCGCGCACGGCTGACCGATGAAAAAGCCGGTGACGGTGGCAGTTCCACAAGGACGCTTTCATCCTGATCTGCGGCCAGTGCCATGTTGCCAACCGGTGCAAAAAACGTGATCACGCCCAGTGCCAATGCGCAGATCGAAACACCGCGGAAAGACGCATGCGCCATTTAATTTTCCCCTCATGCCTTGCGGCAGGTAACGCGCTCTAGACGTTCTTATTATGGCAGTGAAACAGCTAAATGCCAATCAGTCGTGACAGGAAAGAGTAACCTAGATCAAACAAGACGCGCTTTATTGTATACAGACGCTTGCGGGATGCCTTAACAGCCGCTATTTTCGCGTCGCTTTCAATCCACGATAAGATTTGGAGATATCGATGTTTAAGGGTTCGATTACCGCTTTGATTACACCGTTCACGCAGGATGGTGCAATCGATGAGAAAGCGTTCCAGTCGTTTGTGGATTGGCAACTTAAACAGGGCACGACCGGTGTTGTGCCGGTCGGAACCACGGGTGAGTCGCCGACTTTGAGCCACGCGGAACACCATCGCGTTGTTGAATTAGCCCTTGAAGTTGCCAAGGGGCGCGGTCCGGTGATTGCCGGTACAGGTTCCAATTCAACCGCCGAAGCCATTTCGCTGACCCGTCATGCCCAGAATGCTGGCGCTGATGCTGCGCTTGTTGTGACCCCGTATTACAACAAACCAAATCAGCGTGGCCTGTATGCACATTACAAGGCAATCCACGACGCAACCGATATTCCGATTGTGATCTACAACATTCCCGGGCGTTCGGTCGTGGATATGTCTGTCGATACCATGGCACAATTGGCAAAATTGCCGCGTATTGTTGGCGTTAAAGATGCGACCAGCGATCTGGAACGTCCGGCGTTGACACGATTGGCCGCCGGTGCGGATTTCTGCCAGTTGTCGGGTGAAGATGGTACAATCGTACCGTTCCTGGCCCAGGGTGGTCAGGGATGCATTTCTGTGACGTCAAACATCGCACCGAAATTATGTGCCCAGCTACATTCTGCATGGGTTGATGGGAACCTGACCAAGGTTCAGGAGTTGAATTATCGACTGCTGCCGGTTCACAAGGCAATGTTCTGTGAAACCAGCCCAGGCCCGGTGAAATATGCAGCTGAGCTTCTTGGTCTGTGCGAGCGTCACATGCGCCTGCCGATGGTCGAGATCACCGAAGAATCCAAGCAGCGCGTTGAAGCCGCGTTGCGCACTGCCGGAATTCTGTCCTAAGGACATAAGAATGGCTTACAAGTTGTTGTAATGGCACCAAAAAAAGAAGACCCTAACAGTAAGATTGTCGCGCAAAATAGGCGTGCCCGGTTCGATTTTTTCCTGACGGAAACATTTGAAGCTGGCATTGCCTTGCGTGGGACCGAGGTCAAGTCACTTCGTGACGGCAAGGGAAACATTCAGGAATCCTATGCCGAAGCAAAGAACGGCGAGGTCTGGCTGATCAATGCTTATATCCCGGAATATCAAAGCAAGATGCCGTTTGGCCATGAAGAACGCCGGCCGCGCAAATTGCTGCTGCATAAACGCGAAATCACGAAAATGAGCGATGCCATGAACAAGAAAGGTTTCACCCTTGTTCCGATAAAGCTTTATTTCAATGAGCGTGGCATTGCCAAACTTGAGCTGGCAATCGCAGAAGGCAAGAAAAAGGGTGACAAGCGGGAAGCTGTCAAGGCACGTGACTGGCAACGTGATAAGGCACGGATCTTGCGCGATTTCGGTTAAAAATGATGCTATGCAAGTATGTATATTGCTTGCCAGTATCGAAAAAATGCATAAATGGTGCAGACATGATCAACATGACTGCGCCATTTTTTTTCATTCGGCGCATGCAGGGGATTTCCGAAATGGCGGATGATTTTTCCGGCAAGATCAAAGAAAAACTGATCAAGACAAAACAGCAATGGGCGGAAAATGGTCGTTTGCTGACCGGCCGTACTGATTCTTTGCATGAAAATCGACTGCCCCCGGGCCAGCGAGAGGTCAAAGACTGGCCGGTCCTTGATCTTGGGATTACCCCGCATGTCAGTGCCACTGATTTTCGACTTATCATTGATGGCGAAGTCGAAAATCCGATAACCCTTGATTTCGAACAGCTTCTTGATTTGCCTGCGTTTATGACCAAAAGCGACATTCACTGCGTTACCAGCTGGTCCAGGTATGAAAACCATTGGCAAGGCATTTCCGCGCTATCGCTTGCTGAATTGGTAAAGCCAATGGCAGATGCCCGGTATGTCCTGTTTACCGCACATGACGGTTACACCACCAATGTCCGGATTGAGCAATTCCTAGATGAGGACGTGCTGCTGGCCCATCACTGGGAGGATGCCCCGATTACCGAAGAACATGGCGGCCCTGTTCGTGTGGTCATCCCGAAGTTGTATTTTTGGAAAAGCGCCAAATGGGTACGGCAAATAACGTTTTCCAAAACAGATAAACCCGGATTCTGGGAAGTGCGCGGCTATCACAACAACGCCGACCCATGGACGGAAGAGCGCTACAGCGAATAATCAGCCAAAAATAAAATAGTATGAGGATATATTTCCAGCGCTATTTACTTGGGTTTATTCGTCTGATGATTAGGAGCAGGCTGGTATTGGTGACATTGTAGCCGTTAGCGACGGCCGTCCATCACATCAAGAAATACCAGACCATACTGATCCAGTTTCTTGGCACCAATGCCATTGATCGACGCCATGTCTTCTAACGTTCTGGGTTTGAAGCGGACCATTTCCCAAAGTGTTCTGTCACTGAAAATGACATAGGGCGGGACATTTTGGCTGGTTGCAAGTTCACGGCGTTGGTTGCGCAGGCGTTCCCAAAGATCGCGGTCTTCTTCGTCTTCAAAATTGGTATCGAAATCGCGCAAACGTTTGGTCGTTGTGCGCTTGTTTTCACCAGGGTCTTTACGCATTTCGACGACTTTTTCACCGCGTAGGACAGGACGCGATTCCTCGGTCAGGTAAATGCCGCCATGGCCTTCGACATCGACCTGAAGATACCCCATGGCAAGTAATTGACGGAAAATCGAACGCCATTGTGGCTGCGGGATGTCCTTGCCAATGCCATAGACCGACAATGAATCATGATTGTTCTGACGAATCTTTTCTGTTTTGCGGCCCATCAGAACTTCGATGATATGCGCCGGGCCAAATCGTTGCCCTGTACGATAGACGCCCGAAAGAGCTTTGCGCGATGCTTCGGTCGCATCCCATGTTTCTACGGGTTCAAGACAGGTGTCACAGTTACCACAGGGTTTGATGTCTTCTTCGCCAAAATAGGAAAGAATGACCTGGCGGCGGCATTTTGTCGTCTCGGCCAGACCAACCAGAGCATCAAGTTTGCGGCTTTCAATGCGTTTCTGGCTGTCCGGTGCGTCCGAGGATGCCAGCATTGACCGGATCGATACAATGTCAGAAAGATCGTAATTCATCCAGGCATTGGCCGGAAGGCCATCACGCCCGGCGCGCCCGGTTTCCTGATAATAGGCTTCCATGCTTTTGGGCAGGTTCAAATGCGCTACAAAGCGGACATTTGGCTTGTCAATGCCCATGCCAAAGGCAACCGTCGCACAGATGATCAATCCTTCTTCGCGCAAGAATCGGTCCTGATGAAGCTGGCGCGTTTCCTGTGGAAGGCCTGCGTGATAAGGCAATGCCGGCCGGCCATTATCACTTAGCCATTGCGCGACATCTTCTGTCTTGCGACGCGACAGGCAATAGACGATCCCGGCATCTTCGATATGCTCACGGTTCAGAAATGACAAAAGGCGCTGCTTCGAATTTCCCTTGGTCTCGATGCGATAGGTGATATTGGGGCGATCAAACCCGGTCAGAAAACATTGGGCATTGGTTAAATGCAAGTTTTCGGCAATGTCCTTGCGGGTCGGGGCATCTGCCGTCGCCGTCAGAGCGATGCGCGGCACATGTGCGAACCGCGTTGGCAGCAAGTCAAGCCTGCGATATTCGGGGCGAAAATCGTGTCCCCATTGCGATACGCAATGGGCTTCGTCAATCGCAAACAGGGAAATGCTAATCCGATCAAGCAAGTTTAGAAAACGATCTGTCGCAAACCGTTCTGGTGCTACATAAAGCAGGTCAATATCGCCATCAATAACTCGGGCCTCAATTTCACGTGCAGCATCAAGGCTTAACGTTGAATTTATAAAGGCGGCCTTAACGCCAAGCTGACTTAACGCATCGACCTGATCCTTCATCAATGCAATCAGCGGGGATACAACAATGGCAGTACCCGGCAGGCACAGGGCAGGGACCTGATAGCACAGCGATTTACCACCACCCGTTGGCATCAGCACAAGTGCATCATTGCCTGCAATGACGTGGTCAATGACTTCGGCCTGTTGCCCGCGGAAGCTGTCATAGCCAAAGACTTCGCGCAGAACGTCAATCGGCAGACGTCGGGCTGGTCGGTCGAGCAGGTCAGTCGTGGGGGATGTATCGGGCAATTTAATGGTCCAGATGTGCGCGGATATCGGCAAAGACGTTTTCAAACATCTCAGGCGTCAGGCGATAGGTCTGAGTGTTGTAGCGTGAACAGTGATAGCTATCAAACAATGTGATGCCGTTTTCCATTTTATGTGATGCGCCATGCCCAAATTTAAGCGATGAAAGTTTGAGCCCAAAGGTGCGCAACATAGCCTGATGTGCGACCAGTCCAAGACATAAAATGGCCGACAGGTTTTTCATTGCCCCAAATTCACTGATCAGAAATGGGCGGCAGGTGTTGGCCTCTGGGCCGGTTGGCTTGTTTTCCGGGGGAACACATTTAACGGCGTTGGTGATACGGCAGTCGATCAGTTCCAATCCGTCATCGGGGCGCTTGTCATATGTTCCTTTGGCGAAATTGAATTTTTTAAGCGTGTCATATAGAAGGTCACCAGCATAATCGCCGGTAAACGGCCGCCCCGTTGCGTTTGCCCCCTTAAGTCCCGGCGCAAGCCCGACAACAAGAAGTCGGGCATCAGACGGTCCAAACGGGCGAACAGGGCCATTATAGAAATCGGGAAATTTTGCCTGATTGGCGCGACGAAATTCAACGAGGCGCGGGCAAAGCTGGCAATCTCGGTCCGGTTGCTGATAGGTGGTCATGGCGTGTCTGACAGTTTGCCGGGCGCGGTGCAGGCCGCACCCGGTCATTTGGTCAAAATGGGCGGTTAGTCAAAATCGATTTCAGTAAGATCGGGATGTACAGGATGATCATCGTAATCGGGGTGGTCATCTTCGCGGCGTTGCTGAACCTTGCGGGCAATAGTGCCTTCAAGTTCGGTCAACTCAATAAAGTTATCGGCCTGACGGCGCAGTTCATCGGCAACCATCGGCGGGTTCGATTTGACAGTGGAAACCACGGTTACCCGAACACCTTTACGCTGAACGGCATCAACAAGGCGGCGAAAATCGCCATCGCCTGAGAAAATCACAACGTGATCAAGATGTTGCGCCATTTCCATGACATCGATCGCAAGCTCGATATCCATATTGCCCTTGATCTTGCGACGGCCGGCGGAATCAGTGAATTCCTTGGTCGGTTTGGTGACCATGGTGTAGCCGTTGTAATCAAGCCAGTCGACCAATGGGCGAATTGGTGAATATTCTTGGTCTTCGATCAGGGCAGTATAATAAAAGGCCCGGATCAATTGACCTTTTTGCGCAAAAAGATCGAGCAAGCGTTTGTAATCTATATCAAAACCCAAGGCCCTTGCCGCGGCATAAAGGTTCGAGCCATCAATAAACAGCCCGATGCGTTCCTGCGGGTAAAAAATCATCTGAAAATTCCTCAAACATAGCTTTTAAATATCGTCATTTTCAAAAATCTGAAAACGCTAACTTTTCTACCGTGCAACAGCACACAAAGAAAGGACGAAAATATCATGGACAGGACAGGATCGCTTCCGTAGTTATGCTGAACTTTCCCACCCATAACGAACCAAAGCCAGTTTCGTGAGCAAACCGACCATGAACGATGACGCAGCCCGCACAGACGGTGTGATCCTGATTGCCTTTGGTGCTAATCTTCCTACCGTCGAATATGGGGCACCTGCAAAGACATTGAAAGCGGCTCTTAAGCGATTGACCGCAGATGGCGACATTTCTGTGGCGGCGGTTTCCCCGTTTTATGAAACAGCACCGGTACCGATTTCCGATCAGCCTTGGTACGTTAATGGGGTCGCCCGCATTGAAACCCGTCTGCATGCCCGTGATTTGCTGGATCGTCTTCATATTGTCGAGGCCGAATTCGGGCGTGTACGTCATGCACGGAACGAAGCGCGGGCGATTGATCTGGATCTGATTGCCTATGGCGATGAATTGCTGGTGGAGCAGGAGGGGATTCAGGTTCCGCATCCGCGGATGCACTTACGTGCGTTTGTTTTGCTTCCACTGCGTGATATTGTTCCGGACTGGCAGCATCCACAGCTATTTCAATCCGTTGATGATCTGATTTCCGGGCTTCCAGCGGATCAGGAAATTCGCCGACAGCCTTGAATTGCGTAAAAACCACTCAAACAGACCGCTTCGCTGTTGCAACAATGATAGGGCAGGGCTATAAAGCTCGGTCTGGACACCCCAAAAGTATTTCTGGAGACATTTATGGCGCGCGTTACCGTCGAAGATTGCGTTGACAAGATTCCAAACCGCTTCGAGCTCGTGATGCTGGCAGCTCAGCGTGCACGTAACATCTCGTCAGGTGCAGAACTGACCATTGATCGTGACAATGATAAAAATCCGGTCGTTGCGCTGCGTGAAATCGCGGAACAGACTGTTGATTATGACGATCTGCGTAATGGCATGGTTTCTGGCCTGCAGCGACATGTCGAAGCAGACGAGCCGGAAGAATCAGAAGATGATTTCGGTCCAAAACTGATGGCAGAAGCAATTGAAGATGCATCGGTTGGTGTTACCATCCCGGCATCCGGCGAAGACGAATAAGGTTTAGCAAAGCTTTGTTCTGATACAAAATTCAAAAGAAAAGCCACGGTGATTATCTTCCGTGGCTTTTTTTTATCCAAATCGTACTATCTTATGAAGGGGTAAGAATTTTGCCCTGTCATATGAACACGGAGACGCCCCTGAATGATGCGCCAATACGAACTTGTGGAACGGGTAAAGGCCTATGATCCGGATGCGTGTGAAACAGCGCTGAACCGGGCATATGTTTATGCCACCCAAAAACACGGTTCGCAAAAGCGCGCCAATGGTGATCCGTATTTTTCACATCCGATTGAAGTCGCGGGCATCCTGACGAATTACAAGCTTGATTGTGATACGATCATTACGGCATTGCTGCACGACACAATCGAAGATACCGACGCCACGCCGCAAGAAATCACCAAGCTTTTTGGTCCCAATATCATGAAGCTGGTCGATGGTGTGACCAAGCTGACGCAAATTGAACTAAAATCAGCAGATTCCAAACAAGCCGAAAACTTCCGCAAGTTGTTGCTTGCGATGTCCGAGGATATCCGGGTTCTTTTGGTCAAGCTTGCTGACCGACTGCACAATATGCGGACCCTTCATTATATTTCGAAGCCTGAAAAACGGGTGCGAATTGCGGCTGAGACGCTTGAAATTTATGCACCGCTGGCCGAGCGCATCGGTATGCATGATATCAAGGAAGAGCTTGAAGATCTTGCCTTCCAGCATATCAATCCTGAAGCACGCGATTCAATCAGGTCGCGTCTCGAATTCCTGCGTGAAAAAGACGATAATGTCGTCAGCCGTATCGTTGACGAGCTGAAAGACCTGATTAGCCGTCAGGGCTTATCTGTCGACATTTATGGGCGCGAAAAACGGCCTTATTCGATCTGGCAGAAGATGCAGCGCAAGAACATCACGTTTGGCGAGCTGTCTGACATCATGGCTTTCCGTGTTTTGGTCGAAGACATGCCGCAATGCTACGAGGTTCTTGGCTATCTTCATGCCAATTACAAAGTCATTCCGGGGCGCTTCAAGGATTACATATCAACGCCCAAGCCCAACGGTTATCGTTCCATTCATACAACTGTTCTTGGCCCGGAAAACCATCGTATCGAAGTGCAAATCCGTACCCGCAAGATGCATGAGGTCAATGAGAACGGTGTGGCAGCGCATTGGGCCTATAAGCAAGGCAGTGGCGAGACCAAGGAAGGCGTTCAGTATCGCTGGCTTCGTGATCTTTTGGATATTTTGGACCACGCATCCGAGCCCGAAGAATTTTTGGAACACACCAAGCTGGCGATGTTCCAGGATCAGGTGTTTTGTTTCAGTCCAAAAGGCGATGTTATTGCATTGCCCGCTGGCGCGACCCCGGTTGATTTCGCTTATATGATCCACACCCATATCGGCGACACCTGCGTCGGGGCAAAAGTTAATGGCGCGATGGTACCGCTGCGCACGACGCTAAATAATGGCGATCAGGTCGAGGTGGTAACCTCGAAGGCGCAAACACCGAATCCGACTTGGGAACGGTTTGTTGTGACGGGCAAGGCGCGCGCCCGTATCCGCCGTTTCATCCGTCAGCAACAGGAAGAACAATACAAGGACCTTGGCAAGGCGATTCTACAAAAGGCCTTCCGTCAGGAAGGCTATGATTATTCAGATAAGGCCATCGACGGTGTTCTTAAGATATTCAAACTGCCAAGTGTCGATTCTTTGCAGGCATCGGTCGGGGCAGGGCATCATACCGGCCGCGAAGTCGTCCATGCGGTGTTCCCGGGATCCAAGGATGTTGAGACTGCCCGCAAGGTTGTGCCGCTTGAACGTGCCCGCAATCGTAAACATGATCATGCCATTCCGCTTAAGGGCCTAATTCCAGGCATGGCTGTACACTATGCCGGGTGCTGTCACCCGTTGCCGGGGGATCGGATTGTTGGCATCGTGACCACAGGCAAAGGCGTTACGATCCACACCATCGATTGCGATACGCTTGAAACCTTTAACGAACAGCCAGAACGCTGGCTTGATGTTGGTTGGGACAATGACGGGGAACCGGAAAATTTCATTGGTCGGCTTGGTCTTACTGTCGGACATGAGCAGGGGGCGCTTAGCTCTATCACCAGTGTAATTGCCAAAAACCACGGCAACATCACCAATCTTCGCTTTACCAACCGCACGCAGGATTTCTTTGAAATGCTGATTGATATTGATGTTGTCGACGTTAAACACCTTACCAATATCATTGCGGCGTTGCGGGCAACACCCGTGGTCAATACCGTTGAGCGTTCGCGGGGATGAGGCAGGGGTGTGAAGAAGTTTGTGATTTTGGGGGTTTTGGCGCAAAACCCTTGCCATTCCGTCGGCGAGCACTTAGGCATATGCCACACTTATTTTATGCTTGTCCCGTTTGGCCTATGAATTGATCCTGCATGTTCCGGCGCCGCATCAAACCGACATCTTTTGAACGCATTCGTAATGTGCTTTGGCCACGAGGGGGCTGGCGCAGGTCATCGCGCTATTTTGCCCATCGTGTTGCCCGGTTGCCAGGATCGCCATACAGCATTGCTTCGGGCTTTGCGATTGGTGCTGCGATCTCATTTACCCCTTTCATCGGGTTCCATTTTGTTTTGTCGGCACTTTTAAGTCTGCTGACACGCAGCAACTTGATGGCCTCGTTGCTTGGGACGATTATTGGTAATCCCTGGACGTTTCCGTTTATCTGGTTGTGGCTATATACCTGTGGAAACTGGATTCTTGGTACGGACCTTGCGACCGATACGGTTCATTTCAACATGGCTGTGCTTTGGGATTTTGTGGTTCTCGGGCTTAGCTATGTCGGTGGCGGATTGATCTTTGGTCACTGGGAAGTTGCGGATCAGGCGGCTTTGGGCCAGCTTTGGGCCAGCATTGTTGATATTATCTGGCCGATGATGGTTGGGTGTGTTCCCACTTCACTTGTTGTCTGGATGCTGATTTACTTTCCGGTACGCCGTGCAGTTGTCATTTATCGCCACAATCGCATTTTACGCCGGATGAAGACATCCGAACGTCATGGGCTTGGACCGATGCTTGAAAGCGCGAAAAAGAAAATCGGTACGGCCGCTGCCAGCGCCACCAGAAAGCAGGACGAAACACAATGAGTGCGAAACTTAGACTGGGTGTGAATATCGATCACGTCGCCACGATCCGTAATGCCCGTGGTGGTCAACATCCTGATCCGGTACGTGCAGCAGTATTAGCTGCCAAGGCCGGTGCCGATGGCATTACGGCGCATCTGCGCGAAGATCGGCGCCATATCTCCGATAGTGATATCAAACGTTTGCGGGCTGAAATTGATCTTCCTTTGAATTTCGAAATGGCCGCTACCGACGAAATGCTGGCGATTGCAATGGCAGCAAAGCCCCATGCGGCTTGCATCGTTCCGGAAAAACGTGAAGAACGCACAACCGAAGGCGGTTTGGACGCGGCGGGTGGTCACAACCATTTGCACAAATATGTTTCCGAACTGGGCGCTGCCGATATTCGTGTCTCGCTGTTTATCGAGGCATCAAAAACCCAACTTGATGCGGCCAAACATCTGGGCGCACCGGTTGTTGAAATTCATACCGGTGCCTATTGCGATGCCGTTGGTGATGCCCGTTACCGTGAACTGGAACGTATTCGCGACGCGGTGCGTTATGGTGCAAGTATTGGCCTTGAAGTTCATGCCGGTCATGGACTTAGCTTTGATACAGTGTCACCGGTCGCGAAAATGCCGGAAATTGCCGAACTTAATATTGGACATTTTCTGATCGGCGAGGCGGTGTTTATCGGCCTTGAAAACAGCATTGTTGAAATGCGCCGTCTGATGGACGAGGCACGATCAGCGCATGGCGATGCATAATGATTATTGGCATTGGCACCGATCTGTGTGATATCCGGCGGATTGAAACGGCGCTGGAACGTCATGGCGAACGTTTCATGAAGCGTGTATTTACCGAGATCGAGATCGGGCGTGCTGTGCGCAAACCGCATCGGACAGCGTCTTCGCTGGCGATGGCGTTTGCTGCCAAGGAAGCCTGTTCAAAGGCATTGGGCACCGGATTTCGCCGCGGCGTGTATCACAACACCATGGGCGTTGTGCATCAGCCCAGCGGAAAACCCGACATGGTACTGATTGATGGTGCGCTAAAAAGACTTGAAGAATTGACGCCAACGGGGAAAGTTGCATCAGTTTATGTGACGCTGACCGATGAATATCCGCTGGCAAATGCGGTCGTGGTTATTTCGGCCGACTGAATTGATAAAAAGTGATTGGTTTAGATACTGAATGGAAAAGCTAGTGCAAAAGAAGAAAACGGGTGGACTTCTGGACACCTTGAAAACCGTTTTCTGGGCCATTGTGATCGCGCTTTTGGTTCGGACATTCGCATTCGAACCGTTTAATATTCCATCCGGTTCGATGATCCCGACCTTGCTGGTTGGCGACTATCTGTTTGTGTCGAAATTCTCGTATGGGTATTCAAAACACAGCCTGCCATTCAGTTTGCCACTGATCCCGGGGCGCGTTTTGTCATCCGAACCTGATCGTGGTGATGTGGTTGTCTTTAAACTGCCGTCCGATACGAGCCAGGATTACATCAAGCGTGTTATTGGTCTGCCCGGTGATACCGTTCAGGTGATTAATGGCCGCCTGCATATCAATGGCGACATGGTTGATCGTGACCGCATCGAGGATTACATCCTGACCGATGGCAGCGGACAGGCGATTGCCGTTCCACAATATATCGAAACCCTTCCAAATGGTAAGGTCCACCGTATCCTTGAAATATTTGGGGACCAGGGGCCAAGCGACAATACCGAGCCGTTTACCGTTCCTGAAGGTCATTTCTTCATGATGGGGGATAATCGCGATAATTCGGCCGATAGCCGTGCCTTCCCGTCGCGTTTCCGTTTCGTCCCGATAGAAAACCTCGTGGGTCGCGCAGAGTTCCTGTTCTATTCAAAAGACAGCTCACAACCGATCTATGACTTTGGCAGCATCCGGTTCGATCGGTTGTTCCAGGGGGTCAACTGATGGCCGACCCTGCGCCATTGATTGCTGAAATTAACCATGAGTTCGCGCAACCCGATTTGCTTCGGGTTGCGTTGACGCATCGCAGTGCTGCCAAGGGCAAGGATGCGCTTAGCGGCGGTAATGAACGTCTGGAATTTTTGGGCGATCGTGTACTTGGTCTGGTCATTGCCGAAATACTGTACACGCGGTTCGGGCGAGAACGCGAAGGTGCTATGGCAAAACGTTTTGTGGCGCTGGTACGTCGTGAAACGCTTGCGCGTCTGGCGCAGCAAATCAGGCTTGGCGAATACATTCAGATGGCAAAGGGCGAACGCGCCGCCGGTGCTGATGCTAATCCGGCTATTTTATCTGATTGCATGGAAGCGGTGATTGCCGCACTCTATCTTGATGGTGGTTTAGAGTCCGCACGGATTTTTATCGAGCGCCTTTGGATGCCGCTTCTTGAGGAAGAACCCAAGCCGCCGCAAGATGCTAAAACCCGCCTGCAGGAACTGTTGCAGGGACGTGGAAAGCCATTGCCGAAATATGAAATGGTTGGGCGTCAAGGCCCGGCACATTCGCCTGTATTTACCATAGAACTAACCACCGGAGACGGCGAAAGTGTTAGGGCAGAGGGCAAATCGAAACGTGAGGCGGAACAACAGGCCGCCCAATTGATGTTGGATACACTGAACTATGAATGAGGTTCCCACGCCGGTGAACGAAAACAGATTACCTTATCAGCAACGTTGCGGGTTTGTGGCCCTTGTCGGCGCACCAAATGCCGGTAAATCAACCTTGCTGAACCAGATTGTCGGGACCAAGGTCTCGATCGTTTCGCCCAAGGTCCAGACAACCCGGACCCGCGTGCGCGGCATTGTCATGACCGATGACGCACAACTTGTTTTTGTCGACACACCGGGTATTTTTGCACCCAAGCGGCGTCTGGATCGTGCGATGGTCAAGGCCGCATGGAATGGCGCAAACGATGCTGATCTGGTCGTTTTGGTGATTGATGCGGGGGCAGGGATCACCGAAGAAGTTCGTGCGATCGTTGATCAGTTGAAAAATCAGAGCAGCAAAGCCATTCTGGCGCTGAACAAGGTCGACAAGGTTGCGGATAAAGAAAAGCTTTTGCGCCTGTCACAGGATCTGTTTGCCGAGGAAGTCTTTACCGATGTCTTTATGATTTCGGCAAAGAAGGGACAGGGCACGCAGGATCTGGTGAACTTCCTTGCTGACAAAATGCCTGATGGTCCGTGGATGTTCCCGGAAGACGATGTGTCGGATATGCCGTTGCGTTTGTTGGCAGCTGAAATTACGCGTGAAAAGCTGTATTATCAGCTGCAGCAGGAACTTCCGTATTCGGCAACTGTTGAAACCGAATTGTGGGAAGAACGCAAGGACGGCTCGGTCAAGCTTGAACAGACCATTTTTGTTGAGCGCGAAGGCCAGAAAGCCATTATCCTTGGCAAAGGCGGCAAACGCATCAAGGCACTTGGCAGTGATGCCCGTAAGGAACTTGAGGCAATTTTTGAACGCCGTGTTCATTTGTTCTTGTTCGTCAAGGTCCGCGAAAATTGGGGCGACGATCCCAATCGTTTTGCGATGTGGGGCCTTGATCCCAACGCCTGATCATTTGTGATGTTTGCGGATTTTTGCAGGATGGGACATGGATAGCGGTTCTTTATGGGGTATTGTGATGATCGTTGTCGGCGCTGTTGCCGCAATGATCGTTGCACGTGTTGCCCGCCGCCCATTCCGTTATCGCCATGACGGCAAACGCTTGGAACGTGAAAAATCGTTCCTGTCACGTCCGGTCAATTTTCTGGCGCTGCTTGCGGCCGTTGTGACGTTTGTTCTTGGCTTGGTGTGGCGCATGACTGGAACCGGACCATTACAATGACCCCGCACCAAAACGATCCTATCGATAGGGCAATCGAAGAAGTTCAAGGCAATAGCATGCTAAAGCGTGTTGTCTTTTTCGTCGCACTTATCTGTCTTGTTTCCAGTCTGGTAGGTCTTTTCTTTCTGGTGACCCGATTGATCTTGCCGCGCGGTTTCTAGGGGGCTTGGATGGATTGGCGTGATGATGCGATCGTCCTGTCCACGCGCAAACTTGGCGAAAACTCTGTCCGATTATCGGTTTTAACCCGTGACTATGGCCGCTATGCGGGGATGGTTCGCGGGGCGACCAGTAAATCCATGCGTGGTACGCTTGAACCCGGGAATGAAGTCCGGGTGGGGTGGTCAGCCCGTTTGGCTGAACATTTAGGGCAGTTTCGCTGTGAATTAACCGGTGCACATGTCGCTGATATCCTGTTGTCACCGGGACCGTTGATGGCATTAAGTTCAGCCTGTGCAATGCTTGAAGTTACCTTGCCTGAACGCGAAGCACATTCATCGCTTTATCACGGAACCGTGGCGCTTTTATCCGCACTTAAATCCGATCAGTGGCTTGCGGCCTATATCCGGTGGGAGGTGGGGTTGCTGGACGCGCTTGGATATGCGTTGCAATTTGATCGTTGTGCCGCCACCGATGCGACAGAAAACCTTTGTTTTGTATCCCCGAAAAGTGGCCGGGCTGTATCCGAAGCAGCCGGGGCTGCTTATCGTGATCGTCTGTTATTGCTGCCAGCCTTTCTGGCCGGTCAACGGGCCACTCAAAGCAACCGGGAAACTGATTTGTATGACCAATGCCGTCAGGGTCTGAAATTGACTGGTTTCTTCATTCATCGCGATATTTTTGAAGTCAAAGGCGTTAAACCAGTTGCAGCGCGTGACCGATTGGTCAGTCATGTTTGGCGTTTGCATGATATGGTTGAAAAATAAATCCGCAATCGCGATGCGGACTTGTGTTGACCAGAACCATCCCCGCCGTAGTATGTTTGCAAATGGCACCGAGATGTGGCTCTGCCAGATCGACGGCCAAAATAGATCAACCCTGCCAAGCAACAAGAAAAACCGTTCATGAGCACCAAGACTTCCGATCCGACCAATGCCGGCCAAATCCGGGAAACCCGCCTTGCTGATGCATTAAGCGAACGTTATCTCGCCTATGCCATGTCAACGATCATGTCGCGCTCTCTTCCTGATGTGCGCGATGGTCTGAAACCGGTGCATCGGCGTTTGCTGTATGCAATGCGTCAGCTGAAACTTAATCCCGAGCATGGCTTTAAAAAATGTGCCCGTGTTGTCGGTGACGTGATCGGTAAATATCACCCGCATGGTGATCAGTCGGTCTATGACGCACTTGTACGATTGGCACAGGATTTTGCCGTCCGATATCCGTTGGTCGACGGGCAGGGCAACTTTGGCAATATCGACGGCGATAACGCGGCTGCAATGCGTTATACCGAGGCCCGCATGACAGCCGTTGCCGCGGCGCTTATGGATGGCCTTGACGAAGATTCAGTTGATTTCCGACCGACTTATGACGGTGAGGACCATGAACCGATCGTCATGCCCGCAGCGTTTCCGAACCTGTTGGCCAATGGTGCCTCGGGCATTGCGGTTGGTATGGCAACCAACATTCCGCCGCATAATGCGGACGAACTCTGTGCGGGTCTGATCAAGCTGATCGACAATCCTGATACCTCGATTGCCGACCTTGTTCGTTGCGTTCCAGGGCCAGATTTCCCGACAGGCGGTGTTCTGGTCGAACCAAGCGAAAACATTCTGGAAGCCTATGCCACAGGACGTGGATCCTTCCGCTTGCGCGCGAAATGGGAAGTTGAAAAGCTTAGCCACGGTTTGTTTCAGATCGTCGTGACCGAAGTTCCCTATCAGGTGCAAAAAGCCAAACTGGTTGAGCGTATTGCCGACCTTATGGTTTTAAAGAAACTTCCACTTCTGGCAGATGTTCGTGATGAATCGACCGATCTGATCCGTCTGGTGTTTGAGCCGCGAACCCGCGCGGTTGAACCGGAACATCTGATGGAAATGTTGTTCAAGAATACCGAACTGGAAATCCGGTTTGGTTTGAACATGAATGTTCTTGATGGTGACAATACGCCGCGCGTGATGAATTTGCGCGAAGTATTGCGTGCCTTTTTGGCCCACCGACAGGACGTTTTGATCCGTCGTTCCAATCATCGTCTGGCAAAGATTAACCATCGCCTTGAAGTTCTTGATGGTTATCTGGTGGCGTATCTTAATCTTGATGAAATCATCCGCATCATCCGATTTGAGGACGAACCAAAAGTCTGTTTGATGAAGACCTTTGGCTTAAGCGAGGTTCAGGCCGACGCGATCCTGAATATGCGTTTGCGGTCGTTGCGCAAGCTCGAAGAGATGGAAATCAAGAATGAGCACTCAAAACTGACCGAAGAGAAAGAAGGGCTTGAAGCTCTTCTGGCCAGCGAGAGCATGCGCTGGACGAAAATCCGCGATGAAGTCGTCGAAATGCGCGAAAAGTTTGGTGCAAAAACGGTTCTTGGGAAACGTCGTACCGTCATTGGTGACACACCCGAAGAAATCGAAGTGCCGCTTGAGGCCCTGATCGAACGTGAACCAATTATGGTGATCTGTTCGAAAATGGGTTGGATCCGGGCCCTTAAGGGGCATACGGCGGATATCGGCGACCTGAAGTTCAAGGATGGTGACGAAAGTCGTTTTGCGCTTAAGGCCTTTACGACAGACAAGATTCTGATCATGAGCACCGAGGGGCGTTGTTATACGATGCCCTGTGACAAGCTTCCGGGCGGGCGCGGGCATGGTGAACCGATCCGGCTGACAATTGATTTGCCGCAGGAACATGACATTGTTGCAATGGTTGTTCATAAGCCAGGCCGCAATTTGCTTGTCGCAAGTTCGGCCGGGCGCGGTTTCCAGGTTGCAGAAGCCGATGTGATTGCGCAAACCAAAAACGGCAAGCAAATCCTTAATCTCGGCAAGGATGAAGAGGCCAGAATTTTCCTTCCTGTTGATATGGACCATGTTGCCGTATTGGGGGATAACCGCAAGCTGTTGATTTATCCGATTGCCGAAGTACCGGAAATGACGCGTGGTCGTGGTGTTATCCTGCAGAAATACCGTCAGGGCGGTATGGCTGACCTTATATTGTTTAACCTTGAAGAAGGCCTGAGTTGGACGATGGGGGGCAGCGAAGGCCGCACTCGTACCGTTACAGACCTTTCTGAATGGTTGGGCAAGCGTGCTGGCGCCGGGCGGTTACCGCCAACCGGATTCCCGCGATCCAATAAATTTGAATAGATTATCTTTTCCAAAGAGATAGCTGGAATTTCGAAGGGATAATGACTTAACGGTCATTGTCCCTTTTTGCCGTTTATCAGGTGGATATCAGAATGAATTCCCCTCGGACTTTTCCGAAATTCTGATTGTTTTTATTCCAGACGACGTATTGGCCTGTAAACAGGCAAAATATATGGCGTTTTGACCCGTAAATATGTAACTTCGCAACCTGATAAACAGGGAGCCCGCAAATTTCCTGTGAGTTTCAAAAAGGGCGTGGGAGTGAAAACGTGAATTTTCTAGGGAGTTTCGTCCGTTTTATCGACGGTCTAAATGACTGGATCGGACGTGGCGTTGCCTGGCTTGTGATCCCTATGGTGGTAATCACATTCCTTGTGGCGACATTGCGATACGGCTTTTCCATCGGCTGGGTGTCGATGCAGGAAAGTTACATGTGGCTGCATGGCATCGTATTCATGGTGGGTGCTGGCTATACGCTGTTGCATGGAGGTCATGTTCGGGTGGACGTTTTTTATCGTCCCGCGTCGGCGCGCTATAAGGCATGGGTCGATCTTTTCGGTTCGCTTTTCCTGCTTCTGCCAGTGATCGCCATGGTCTACATCTATAGTTACCCCTATGTGATGACCAGTTGGAGCCGACTTGAAGGCTCGCACGAAACCGGCGGTCTGCAAGGTTTGTTTCTTTATAAATCTGTTATTCTGATTTTCTGTGCTCTGATTGGCTTGCAGGGCCTTTCCCTTGCCGCACGCAGCATCCTTGTGTTGGCGGGACATCGAGAATTTGAAATCAAAGAAGAAGAGCACGAGGGCATTTAATGACGGGGGAAATTCTTAGCCTTGTAATGTTCGCAGTTGCCTGCGGCGTTCTTCTTCTCGGTTTTCCGGTGGCGTTTTCGCTGGCGGGGACCGGTCTTGCATTTGCGCTTATCGGCAATTCGATGGGGACGTTTGACCTGCCGCTTTTGGGATCGCTGCCATCACGCTATTTTGGGGTGATGACCAACGAGCTATATGTCGCCATTCCGCTTTTCGTCTTTATGGGCGTGATGCTGGAACGTGCACGTATCGCGGAAAAGCTTCTGACGACCATGGGGCTGCTGTTTGGCACCATGCGTGCCGGTCTTGGTATTTCCGTGGTGATTGTTGGTATGCTGTTGGCGGCGTCCACCGGTATTGTCGGTGCAACGGTTGTAACCATGGGATTGCTTAGCCTGCCGGCAATGCAAAAGGCGGGGTATAGCCCGCGTTTGTCGACCGGTATTATCTGTGCATCAGGTACACTTGGTCAGATTATTCCGCCGTCAATCGTGCTGGTTCTTTTGGGGGATATTCTTCAAGGGGCTTATGCCGAAGCACAACGTTCGCTTGGTAACTGGGCGCCGGAACCTGTATCGGTTATCGACTTGTTTGCCGGTGCCTTTATTCCGGGACTGCTGCTGGTTGGGCTTTATATTTGCTGGATTCTCATCCAGGCGTTTCTCGATCCCACATCCGCACCATCATTGGTAAAGGATAAACGTCCCGATGGGCTTTGGGGTGAAGTACTCCGTGCGCTTATGCCACCGGGGCTCTTGATTGTTGCGGTGCTTGGATCAATCCTGACGGGGATTGCAACGCCGACAGAATCTGCTGCTTTTGGTGGTGTCGGTGCCATTATCCTTGCTGCGTTTTATAAACGCCTGTCATGGGATGTATTGCGTCACGTGACCCGTCAGACGGTTCAGATCAGTGCAATGGTCTTTGTGATATTGCTCGGGGCATCTGTGTTCTCGCTGGTGTTTCGTGGTCTGGGTGGTGATCGTCTGGTCGAAGAGCTTCTGAACAATCTTCCGGGCGGCGTCTTCAGTGCGATGCTTGTCGTTATGCTACTGATGTTTGTGATGGGCTTCTTCCTGGATTTCATTGAAATCGTGTTTGTGGTTGTTCCGATTGTTGGGCCGATCCTGCTAAAAATGGATATCAATCCAGTTTGGTTGGGCGTGATGATTGCAATCAACCTGCAAACCAGCTTCCTGACACCGCCATTCGGGTTTGCATTGTTCTATCTGCGTGGTGTTGCACCACCCTCAATCCGGACAATGGATATTTACCGCGGTATTGTTCCGTTCGTCCTGATTCAGGTCGTGGGACTTGGTCTTGTTGCAGCGTTCCCTGCACTGGCCACGTGGCTGCCGAGTATTTTGTTCAAGTAACATCGGGGCGCGACCCAAATGTTTTGAAAAGGCGCCTTTTGGGGCGCCTTTTCTGCGTTAAAGCACATTCACAAGATCTTGAAATCGAAAAAGGGCCGGCAAATGCCGACCCTTTCAGTTTTGTTAGTTGGGATGCTTAGTATTTGAACGGCAGGATACGTGCCTGTGCAAATGCGGCTTCCGAGAACTTAGACCAGCCGATTGCTTGCGAACGGAAGCTGATCAGGCTTTCAAAGACTTCCTGGGACAGCGGGTTCGACGCAACGAGGTCACGCAGAACTTTGCCTGAAAGGGCACCAAGATTGGTTAGGATGTCGTCAGAAAACGGGCGAACATCAACATTGTGCTTATCGCGCAAGGTCTGTAGGGCCTGATTGTTCCGCGCGGTGAATTCCGACAGAACCATCTGGTTTACGGCACGATTTGCTTGCTCGACAATGGCCTTAATGTCGTCTGGAAGATCATTCCAGGCATCAAGGTTGATGAAGTTGTCAAGAACTGTCGCCGGTTCGTGCCAGCCCGGATAGTAGTAGAATTTCGCCGATTTATAGAGGCCGAATGCCAAATCGTTATAAGGGCCAACCCATTCAGTCGCATCAATTGCGCCAGACTGAAGTGCCGGCGGAATTTCGCCCCCTGGAAGGTTAACGACGTTACCACCAGCCGCCTTGACAACTTCACCACCAAGACCCGGAATACGCATTTTCAGACCTTTATAGTCGTCAATGGTATTCATTTCCTTGTTGAACCAGCCCCCCATCTGAGTGCCGGTATTGCCCGACGGGAAGAACTTACAGTTCAGTTCAGAGTAAACTTTGTCGGCAAGTTCCTGACCGCCGCCCCACTGGAACCAAGCGTTCTGTTCCTGCGCATTCAGGCCGAACGGCATCGCAGCAATATACTGGGTGGCGTCGACTTTACCTTTCCAGTAATACGGTGCGCCGTGCCCCATTTCAACGGTGCCATTGCCAACAGCATCAATTGCTTCGAATGCCGGAACAATTTCCCCGGCACCGTAAACCGTAATTTTCAAACGGCCGTCAGAGGCCTTGTTGATGTATTCAGCAAGAAGGTTGGCCCCGGTTCCCAGACCCGGAAAATTTTTAGGCCAGGTGGTGACCATACGCCATTCGCGTACGTTCTGAGCAAGGGCCGGTTTTGAAAAAGTGGACGCGACAGCAGCAGTCGCACCCGCAACAGCAGCGCCAGAAAGAAATTGGCGACGTTTCATTGATATAGCCTCCCAAAGATGCAAGCTCATGATTTATTTATTCAAAGCCGTCATGCGACTTTGTCATAAACCTTATATCCGTCCAGAGAGGGAGGCAACCTAGGATCGAGAAGGCCTATTCGACTTTAGTCTATTGGTGTAAATGAGGCCGGTTTCGTGTCATGAGGTTCATCTAAAGCGCCCTTACCATCATCCATGCGTGCCCATTCACCTGCTTTGAATCCTTCAAGAGGCTGAAAGCGCATTTTGTAGGACATCTTGCGACACTCATCGATCCAGTACCCAAGGTAAACATGTGGAATTTCAAATGACTGGGCCTCTTTTATCATATCAAGAATGATAAAAGTGCCAAGGCCACGACGTTGTTCCTTCGGGTCAAAGAAGCTGTAAACAGCAGAAAGTCCGTCTGATAAATTATCCACGAGGGCGACCGCAATCAGGCTACCGTCAGGACGGCGATATTCAAAGATCGATGTATCAACAGTGCTGTCCTCGATCATGGCTCGATAATCACGGGCATCCATGCGCGCCATGTCGCCGTTGCCGTGTCGGGCATCCTGATATTGGCTGAAAAGCTGAAACTGTTCCTGAGTTGCGGATGGTGGAAGGACATTCCGTATCAGGTCATTGTTTCTGGCCGAGATACGGCGAAAAGATTTCGATGGTTTGAAATCCTGACAACGTACCCGAACCGGAACACAGGCATCGCATTCACTACAGGCTGGAAGATAGGCAATGGAATGACTACGGCGGAAACCGGCACGTGACAGAAGGTCATGAACGTTATTGGCTTCTGGGCCTCGTAATTCGGTCACCAGCTTACGTTCAAACCTACCAGCCAGATAGGGGCAGGGCATTGGCGCTGTCATAAAGTAATGTTGCGTCAGCCGTCTTTGATTGACTGTCATGTCGCGTACTTGCCCCAGTTTCGGACGATTATTTCTTAATATAAGATTAGGTACAAATCATGACAGTTTAAAGGGCGACATGATGCAATATCCGAAATAGCCTGAATATGGATTAGCGGTCGGATGGAACTGCGAAGCTTGGTCGGCGAGTGGTTGGTTGGCCCGACGACAAAGGTTCTGATTGTGTTCCCGTCTCAGAGACATCACCATTCTTAGTCACTGGTGTACCATTGCCATTTGATTGTTCGCCCTCAAGTGCCGGGCGATGACCTGTACCCCGCAAAAGTGTAATGCTAATACGACGATTACGTTCATTTTCAGGGGCCTCTGGCATTAAGGGGTCGGTATCGGCCAGTCCGGCCACTTTGGCAAAGCGTTTTGCCGTAAGACCAAGAGTTTCGAGTTCACGCCGCGTGGCCAATGCACGGTCCGATGATAGTTCCCAGTTGCTGTAACCGGTTATCGTTGTGAACGGAATTGCATCGGTATGTCCCTCAATCGCGATGTTTTGCGGCATGCTTTCGATAGCTTCAGCCACTTTGGATAACAAAAGTTTGGTGTGTTCTGCCATTTGTGCGCTACCACTGGGGAACATTGCGGTACCATCTTCGTCCAGAATTTGAATGCGCAGCCCTTCATCCGTTTCTTCAATCCGGATATTCTTGGCCAGTTCCTGCAGATCGGGCGAGTTTTCAATTGCCTTACGCAGTTCTTCCTCAGCCTCTTTGAATTCCTTGTCTTCCTGCTGTGCGCGTTGCAGTTCGGCAATTTCTTCGGGGGTTTTCACCGGCGGAATATCCATACTGACCGTGGGATTCCCAGCTTCGGATCGAAGTGATCCCTCCTTCGCAAGGCTGGTGCCTCCCAAAATTCCGCCTGATCCGGACTCGTTTTGTGAAATTGTTTCCGGGGTGAAGTAGTTTGACACCCCCTGAAGCTGCTCTTCGGTCGCACTGCTTAGCAGCCAAAGTAATAAAAAGAATGCCATCATAGCAGTGACAAAATCAGCGTAGGCGACTTTCCACGACCCGCCGTGATGGCCGCCATGGCCACCTTTCTTGATCTTCTTTATGACGATGTCAGGCATTCTTTACGCAGGTCCCGATTAAATGTACGGCAAAGTATTTTTGAAATTGTTAAGCTGTCGGAGCGTTCTGTAACGCTTCGTCAAGTTCCTTAAAGCTCGGCCGGATGTCGCTTGGTAAGGTTTTCCGGGCAAATTCGACGGAAACCTGCGGGGCGTAGCCCTGCATATGTCCAATCAGGGCCGCCTTGATGCAGCTAAAATATTTTGCGTCCTGATCCAATGTTTTCTTGATGATTTCCGATGTCGGGCTGACAAAGCCATATGACGCCAGAATCCCTAAAAACGTTCCAACCAGTGCTGCTGCGATCAATCCGCCAAGGATTTCTGGCGGTTCGGTCACCGATCCCATGGTCACAATTATACCGAGAACCGCGGCAACAATGCCAAGCCCCGGCAAGGCATCCCCAACTGTCTGGATGGCGGCTGGAACCATATGGTCTTCTTCATGATGGGCTTCCAACTCCTGATCTATCACGGCTTCAAGCTCATAGGCATTGGTCGTGCCCAGTGTCAGAAGACGTAAATAGTCACACAGGAATTCAAGTGCGTGATGGTCATGCATAACGCCCGGAAAATTGCCAAACAGGCTTGATCCTTCAGGGTTTTCAACATGGCTTTCAAGCGCAAGGTCACCTTTGGACTTGGCAAGGCGGAAAATCGCATAAAGACAAATCAGGAGTTCAAGATATGCCGCTTTTTTCTTTGGCCCCTTAAGGGCACGGATCGTATAGGCGATGGCTTTTTTTAGAAGACTTATCGGATTTGCAATCAGAAATGTCCCGAATGCAGCCCCGAAAATAATCAGAACTTCAAGTGGCTGTATGAGAATGCCGATATCACCATGCGGCATATAACCGCCCAAAACGGCACCGATCACAACGATGTACCCAATGATCAGAAACATTATTTCTTCCCTACTGCCCCCAAAACCCGCAACGTTGTCATCTCATCTATCCGGTCCCCTTAGTCGGTCCAATGGCTGAAATGGTTACGATGCGCGTATCTATATGATCCATATTAACTTTTAATCTTATTAACATAGCGTTTAAAACGCGGATTTACTTAGGTTTGACAGCGCAAGATTTTGGCGCCATTTTCCCTGAGCCTTTATGAAAGGCATACCCAATAGATTTAGTCAGCAAGAGCATTCTTCAATATGTCATTCTCTCCGCGCGATTTCCGAGATTGTTTGGGCCAGTTTGCGACAGGCGTTGCCGTCGTCACCGCACGGGCGAATAACGGCACAAAAGCAGGCATTACAATTAATTCGTTTGCATCCGTGTCACTTGAACCTGCACTGGTCCTGTTTTCAGTTGACCGTCGCGCAGCAACACACGAACTGTTTGCCGGTGATTGTAACCGTTTTTGCATCAACATCCTGACTCAGGGCCAGCAGCCCCTGTCCGAACTGTTTTCATCACCAGTGCAAGATCGATGGGAAGATGTTCTTTTTGAAGATGACGGCCATGGTGTGCCTAAATTGGTTGGCAGTCTGGCAACATTTTCGTGCAAACGTCACGCCATTCATGATGGCGGAGACCACAGCATCATCGTCGGGCAGGTGAAGGATATCGGACTTGGAAAGACCGGTGATCCGCTTTTGTATTATGGTGGTCGATATCGCATCCTAACGGATTAAAGGGCGCACTGAATTGATTTGAAAAAGGCCAGCGGTTTGTTCTCTGGCCTTTGACATTTTAATCCAGTGACGTATTGCCAAGAAGGCGGCTGCCAAATTCGGCGCCGGTCAGTTTTGTGATCACCTGTTTTGCATGTGCGGTATCACGCACTTCCAGGACCATATCGACATCGGTCTGTTTGGCTGGGACGTCATAGAAGTGGCGTTGATGATAGACTTCGATGATGTTGGCCTCGGCGTCACCAATCAGTGAACTGATGGTCGCCAATGCGCCCGGAACGTCGGGAATTTCGATACGCACCCTTGCCAGGCGGCCTTCGCGTGCCATGCCGCGCATCAGGACCTGGGCCAGCAAGCGGGTATCGATATTGCCACCGCTGACAATCATGCAAACCTTTTTGCCCTTGAAGCGGTCATGATGATCAAGCAGGGCGGCAAGGGGGGCTGCTCCCGCGCCCTCGACCACGGTTTTTTCGATCTCGATCAACATCTGGATGGCACGCTCGATCGAGCTTTCCTCGACCAGTAAAATATCGTCCAGCTTTTCCTTGCAGATTTCAAGTGTCAGGCCGCCCGGTTGCTTAACTGCAATGCCTTCGGCAATGGTGACGCCGCCGCCAGATAGTGGCAGATCATGGATGCCTTCATACATGCTGGGATATAGCTTGGTTTCAACGCCAATGATTTCGATATCCGGGCGGCGTGCTTTGATTGCCGTGGCAATGCCTGCCGCAAGGCCGCCACCGCCAATTGGCACCAGAATAGTATCGATATCTGCACCGTCATTAAGGATTTCAAGCCCGACAGTTCCCTGACCGGCAATGATATGAGGATCGTCAAACGGATGGACGAAGGTCAGGCTACGCTCTTTTTGGATTTTTGATGCGGCCTCAAGGCTTTCGGCAAAAACATTGCCTTCAAGCACGACTTCTGCCCCGTGCGATCGGGTATGTCGAACCTTGGTGTAGGGCGTATTTTTTGGCATCACGATGGTTGCCGGAATACCAAGACGTTTGGCGTTATAGGCCACACCTTGTGCATGGTTGCCTGCTGAAACCGCAATAACGCCTTTGGCGCGTTCTTCGGGTGTCAGGCTAGCCAGTTTGATATAGGCACCGCGTTCCTTGAATGAAGCCGTATATTGCAGGTTTTCAAGTTTCAGATGAACTTCGGCCTGGCAAATAATTGAAAGCGTTTGTGATTTCACCAGCGGTGTCTTGCTGACGATGCCTTCGAGCAAGCTGGATGCGCGTACAATATCGTGATAGGAAACAGTCATTTCCAGACTCCTGCGGCCAGTCGCCATTGATGGCGTGTCTGGCATTTTTCATGTGTGGGTAAAATTCGGGTATTCAACCAAACCTGTCATCCTTGAATGACAGGGATCACATTCGCGGGTCGGAAATCCCCATAATCATGGCCATCGCACCGGCACGAAGCGTCGGACGGTATTGCGATGCGCGGATGTCAAGACAAGCAGACATAACCATGTTCTTTCTGGGTTATTGATCTTTAATCGCGTGCAGCTTTGCGGATTAGGCGCCCCAGGTCAAGTTTCCAAAGAAAAAGGCCGGGTTGCAATATTTGCAACCCGGCCCGGTTTCGAAATGCAGCCCGGCTATTCCATATTCAGGATGATGGTTTTCTTGTGCGTGAAATGTTCCAGCATGCTTTCAAGCGAGGCTTCCTTGCCAAGTCCTGAAAGCTTGACCCCGCCATATGACAGGTTCGGCTGCACGACAAGGTTCTGGTTGACCTGAACAAAGCCTGCTTCAAGGCGTTTGGTCGCTGTCAGTGCGGTTTTAAGGTCTTTGGTCCAGACCGTTGCGGCAAGGCCAAAGTCACTGTCATTGGCAAGTTCGATCGCCTCGTCAAAGGTTTTGAATTTAAAGACGCAGGCAACCGGACCAAAGATTTCTTCACGGGCGATACGGGCATCCGGTTTGACATCGGTGAACACCACAGGGCGGACAAACATACCATCAGCAAGTTTTGGATCCGAGGGCAGGGCACTTAATTCGTTCTTGGTGGCACCTTCCTGTGCGCCGATTTCGATATAGCCACAGACCTTGTCGCGTTGCTTGCGATTGATGATGGTGCCGATATCGGTTTCTTCGTCCAACGGATCACCCATTTTCAAGGTATTAACCTTGGCAAGCAGGCGGCTGACGAATTCATCATGCAGTTTTTCATGAACCAGAATGCGTGACGATGCCGTGCAGCTTTGGCCCTGTCGGGTGAAGCGCATGCCACCAACGGCCCCGGCAATGGCTTTGTCCAGATCCGCATCATCCATCACGATCATTGGTGATTTTCCACCAAGTTCCAGCGTAACCGGGATCAATTTTTCGGCGGCAGCGCGATAAACCGTGCGCCCGGTTTCGACCGATCCGGTGAAGGATACTTTTTTGACATCCTTATGGGCGACCAAAGGGCCACCACAACCAGGACCAAAGCCAGACAGAATGTTCAGAACGCCCTTTGGAAGGACTTGCTGCATGATTTGGCACACGCGAAGCACGGTGAACGGGGTGTCTTCGGCCGATTTAACGACAACCGTGTTGCCTGCGACAAGTGCGGGGGCAACTTTAATCGCCATCAAAAGCAACGGAACGTTCCAAGGAATGATAGCACCGACAACACCAATCGGTTCGCGGGTGGTCAGGGTCATCATGTTTGGATTGAACGGAATGGTTTCGCCCTTGAGCTCGGATGCGAGACCACCAAAAAAGACGAACATGTCGGCCAGAACCGATGCTTCGACCCGGCTTTCAGTTCGAAGGGCCTTACCGGATTCAAGCGCGACAAGACGGCCGAGCTCTTCGACATGCTGGGTCAGGATACGGCCACATTCTGCGACGAATTTTCCACGCTCACGCGCTGGGCGGTTTGCCCAGTCTTTCTGGGCTTTTTTTGCAATAGACACTGCCACATCGACATCATCGGCATCGCCTTCAGCAGCCTGAGCAATTACTTTACCGGTCGCCGGGTTGAGGACATCGAAGTTTTTGCCGTTTTTTGCCGGCACAAGCTCCCCGTTGATCAAGTGGCGGCCATCGAGTTCTTTGACCAATTTGTGGGGATCAAGTACGGGTTCGATAGACATTTCAGGCTCCCTGTAATATAGCTGCGCGCCCGCTAATTCGCCGACGTTACGCAATAAGTGGTTATTCGGTATTGGTTTACCAATTTATCGACCCGGCACCGTAAAGGCAAGGTCCTTTCACCACGTTGCACATGACAGCACGGGGTAGGATTGGTAGGTTAATTAAAACGTGGGTGCATTCCGGGATCGGACTGCACCGCAGGTTCTTTTCCGCTAGGATAAGGGGATCCCCATGCCGCGCCATTTCGATACGACATTTGATGTTGTTCGTGAGCTCAAACCATCCTATCCGGTATATTGCCTTCGCCCTGATATTCTGCGCGATACGGCCAAGCGGTTTGTCGAGATGTTTCCCGGCAACGTCCTCTATGCAGTGAAATGTAACCCGCATCCAGAAATCATGCGGTATTTGCATGAAGGCGGTGTCCGCCATTTTGATACCGCATCCCCCGAAGAAATTGCACTCGTCCGGCGGCAGTTTCCTGGCATGAATGCCTATTTCATGCACCCGGTCAAAAGCCGTGATGCCATTCGCAGCGCGCATCGCGTGTTCGGTATTAAGCATTACGTGATCGATACCGAAGACGAGCTTGAGAAAATTCGGGCCGAAACGGACGGTGAAACCGACCTGGTTATTCATGTGCGCCTGGCGACCCCACCGGCGGGGGCGGCTTATAATCTATCGGCGAAATTTGGGGCACGCCCTATGACGGCATCCGAACTGCTTAAGAAAGTCGATGCCTATGGCTATAGTGCCGGGCTTTGCTTCCATGTTGGATCGCAATGCACAACACCGAATGGGTACCGCATTGCGGTCGAACTTATCCGGCAGGTCATCGATTTTTCCGGCGTCAAAGTCCGTTATCTTGATGTTGGTGGCGGGTTCCCTGGGCAATATATGAACCAGCGCGCCCCCGGGCTTGAAGTTTTTATGGATGAGATCAAAGACTGCATTCGCTGGCTCGGATTGCCTGATACCACATTTATGTGTGAACCGGGCCGTGCGCTTGTTTCCAGTGGTGTGTCATTGATCACGCAAATTCATCTGCGTAAGGAAGATCAACTGTTCATCAATGATGGGATTTATGGGAGCCTTTCCGAAGCCGTTACCGGGCAGTTGCGTTTCCCGGTGCGTCCGATGCGAATAGAGGGTGACTTCAACGAGAACGAAACGCTTGATTTTACCATCTATGGGCCGACCTGCGACAATATGGATGTTTTGCCGGCGACAGTTACGCTACCGGCAGACATTCGCGAAGGCGATTGGATCGAGTTTGGCCATATCGGTGCTTATAGCAACGCATTGGCAACCCATTTCAATGGTTTCTATCCAGAATTGCTGGTGACTGTTGGTGAAACATTCCCATTCATTGACGGTGAATTTCCTCAGGTTGGCTAACCAAAACCATCAATAGGCGTAAAACAGTACTTGTTTGCGGTTATCCCTGTGTGCACTATGCTGCCCGGTATTAGCCGGGTGGCATGAGTGCCCGGCAAAAGAATTGAAAACAGGGAAAATACGCCGTGACCAATAGCCTTTTTATGCGGATTCAAAGCCGGTTTCCTGCTGATTTATCCAAGGTGCTGATCGAAACCGCCTCGGGAGAAACCTATAGCTATGGCGATGCGGATAATGCATCCGCCCGGATCGCAGGTTTATTGACCGCTCTTGGTGCCCGAAAAGGTGACCGCGTTGCCGTTCAGGTCGATAAATCCCCCGAAGCGCTTTTCCTTTATCTGGGCTGCATTCGGGCCGGACTGGTTTATCTGCCGCTTAATACCGCATATCAGGCTGGTGAACTTGCCTATTTCATGGGGAATGCGGCACCGATTATTTTTGTGTGTCAGCCGCACCGTGAACCTGAAGTATCGGCTATTGCCAAAGCACAGGGTGTTGCAAAAGTCCTGACTTTGGGAACGACGGGTGAGGGTACCCTGATCGATCAGGCCATAGCATTTCCAAATGATTTTGCGCCTGTTGCCTGTGCAGATGATGATCTTGCGGCCATCCTTTATACATCGGGGACCACGGGCAAGCCCAAAGGTGCGATGATGACCCAGACCAATCTGTGGTCAAATGCCGCGACGCTTGAAAAACTGTGGGGATTTAATTCCGAGGACGTTCTTTTGCATGCGCTTCCGATCTTTCATACGCACGGGCTGTTCATTGCCTGCCATTGCGTGATGTTGTCGGGGGCAAAGATGTTCTTTCTGCCGAAGTTTGATCGTGAACAGGTTATGGCGCTATTGCCGCGCAGTACCGTTATGATGGGCGTTCCGACATTCTATGTCCGCCTGTTATCAGAGGATGACTTTGATACGAATGTGACATCGAATATGCGGTTGTTTATTTCCGGTTCAGCACCATTGCTGCCGGAAACATTTGTTGCCTTCAAAGAGCGAACCGGCAAGGCGTTACTGGAACGCTATGGCATGACCGAGATGGGTATGGCGACCTCGAACCCGCTGAACGCAGAGCGCATTGTCCATACAGTCGGACCTGCATTGCCCGATGTCGATATCCGCGTTTGTGATGAAAACGGTGATGTACTTGGCACAAACGAGATCGGCGTTCTTGAGGCGCGGGGACCAAATGTGTTTGCAGGATACTGGCAAATGCCGGAAAAAACCGCCGAAGAGTTTCGGGATGATGGGTTCTTTATTACTGGTGACATCGCAAAAATCGACGAAAAGGGCTATGTCCATATTGTCGGGCGGGCAAAGGATCTGGTAATTTCAGGGGGCTTTAATGTCTATCCCAAAGAAATCGAGACCGTAATCGACGAGATGGATGGTGTCATTGAAAGTGCTGTAATCGGTGTTGCGCATCCAGATTTCGGCGAAGCTGTCGTTGCCGTGATTGTTCGAAACGATGATAGCCTGTCTGAAGATGATGTTATCGGGGCGATAAAAGGGCAGCTTGCGAATTTCAAGGTGCCAAAGCGCGTGTTCTTCTTGTCCGAATTGCCGCGTAATGCGATGGGCAAGGTTCAGAAGAATATCCTGCGCGAGGATTATAAGACCATATTTTCCAATTAGAATTTACTGGCATGGAAACCAAGCCTTGACCAAAACAAGAAAAGCCCCGGCATTGCCGGGGCTTTTCAATGGTGGCTGTATTTTCGGCTTAGTGGCCGAAAGCAACACGGTGTGCAATGTCATCAATCATGTCACGGTTCAGGCCGATATCTGCCAGCTCACGCGAATCAAGTTTACGGAGCGCAATTTGGGTCTGGTACTGAACACGAAGGGCGCGCAGGAAAGCAAAAATCTTGGTTACAATCATTTCATCACCTATTTCAAACCGGCCAATTCATATTGGCGCTGTCTTTCAGATAACCGGCATGTTCTCACCGAAGATATTCCAAGAAGGAATAGTTAACTGGTTTGACGTGTCGGTCTGTTAATAATGTATCGAATGATCATCTGCATTGTGGGGCATTTACCAGTCGATACATCGTCTTCATTTCGTGAAGGCAAACTACGCCCGGTTGATTGTGTAATCCAATGCATTTTTTGCATGGCTGTGACTAGGAAAGTGCACAAAGTCATGTTTTTGCAATGAAAACGCTCAAATAACGTCATAATACGGGAATGTAGTGTTGTTTGTTGCTATGTGCTTAGCGCATGGCTAATTAAATTACCATTCGCTTTCCAATTGAATGCTGAACCATTACAAGATCGATCATAACATCCATGCAAACATATCCGGCATGGCACCTTGGTCGTGCTATGGACCAAAATGATTCGCGGACAGGAGATCATCAGATGAGTATCAATCGGCCGAAGCTTAGCTTTGAGCAGGCAATCGCAGCTTATTTGAAATATGCACCGCGATTGCCACAGGTTGATCCAAAGTCCGTTCCTGCGCAGACGCAATATGTCGAAAACCTTATGGTGATCGCTGATGAGTTTGACCTGATTATTTTTGATGCGTTCGGTGTTCTTAATAGCGGGGCGCAGGCAATCCCCGGAGCTGTGGAAACGGTCTCCGGACTTCAGAAATCGGGTAAAAAACTTGCCGTTGTGACCAATGACGCGTCGAGTTCCGCCGAAGCCATTTTGGCGCGCCATCGTGGCCGTGGTTTTGATTTCAATACAAACAACCTGATCAGCAGCCAGCAATTTGTAGCACCAATGATGGAATCCTATACCGATCTGAAGCATTGGGGGGTAATGGCGCCGCTGCATTGGCCGTTTGATATCTTGCCCGGCAAGGTCAGCCCGCTGGGTAAAGATCGGGCACTTTATGACGCAGTTGACGGGTTTGTACTTATTGATTCTGAAGGCTGGTCGGATATCCAGCAGAACCATCTGGAAGAAAGCCTGGCAGCAAAGCCGCGCCCCATTTTAGTGGGAAATCCAGACATCTGTGCACCGATGGGGGCGTTTTTATCCGTTGAGTCAGGTTATTTCGCCCATAAGGCCGCCGATCGTTGCGGTATTACACCTGATTGTGTTGGCAAGCCGTTTGGGCATGTTTTTGACGAGGTCCTGCGACGCCATCCCGATATCGCGCGTGACCGCATCCTGATGGTTGGCGATACAATTCATACCGATGTGTTGGGTGGGCTGGCATCTGGTATCAAAACGCTTTTGGTGCGTCAGGGTGGTTTTTTGGATGGTCAGGATGATATCGAAGGACTATTCGTGAAATCAGGGCTGCGCCCGCATTTCTGTGCGCCTGCCATCGGGTACGGGATTGCTGAAGCAAAAGCGGCACCAGAAGATAAGAATGCCGTTTTTGCCTGACAATAAGAGACGTCAGAGAGAAACCAAAAAGGGGCCTATTGTGGCCCCTTTTTCTATAGGTTGATTTGGCGAATAGTTTAGATGGCCTCGGCAACTTCAATGGCGCTATAGGTCAGGATTCCCGATGCACCGGCACGCTTGAAACAGGACAAAGTCTCGATGGCGCATCCCAGATAGTCAAGCCAGCCATTCTGGCCAGCCGCGCGCAGCATCGCGTATTCGCCCGAGACCTGATAAGCAAAGACCGGAACACCGAATTCTTCACGTACGCGATACAGAACATCAAGATATGGCAAGCCCGGTTTAACAATAACCGAGTCAGCGCCTTCTTCCAGATCATAGGCGACTTCGCGCATGGCTTCGCTGCTATTAGCAGGGTCAAGCTGATAGGTCTTCTTGTCTGCCTTGCCAAGTGCGCTGGCCGAACCGATAGCATCCCGGAACGGACCATAAAATGAGGACGCATATTTTGCGGCATAGGCCATGATCTGGACTTTCTTGAGTCCTTCGGATTCAAGGGTATCGCGAATGGCGCCAATACGCCCATCCATCATGTCAGATGGGGCAACAACATCACAACCGGCCTGCGCCTGTACCAGTGCCTGACGCACAAGGGCCTCGGTGGTTTCGTCATTTAAGATTTCACCATCGACAACGATACCGTCCTGACCGTCTGCATTAAACGGGTCAAGGGCAACGTCTGTAATGACCCCAAGATTGGGGCAGGCGTCTTTGATCGCCTTGGTCGCGCGGCATACGATATTGTCTGGATTATAGGCTTCGCGGGCATCCTTGGTCTTGAGGCTGGCATCAATATAAGGGAACAGCGCAAGTGCTGGAATTCCAAGCTTTTGAGCATGTTTTGCTGTTTCAACCAACACATCAATACTTTGGCGTTCAACGCCGGGCATGGATGGGATTGGCATACGTTCGTTCTTACCGTCGATGACAAATACGGGCAGGATCAGATCATGGGACGTTAATCGGGTCTCAGCCACCATGCGACGGGACCAGTCGCTCATACGGGGGCGGCGCAAACGGGTGCGCGGGAAAGTGCCATAGGTGCCTGTTTTAGCCATGATCTGTTCTCTTATCAGTGGGGCGGTATTTCCGGGTTCGGAAATCAGTGACCAATTTATGGGGCAGAAACCACGCGGGATCAACTATTGCCGGTAACGCGCAGTCGTCCCCGCATGGTCAACATATAAACAGGGATGATCAGGGCAAGAAAACTTGCGGTTAGAACAAATGCACTGACCAGTCCGAATTTTTCGCCAATGGCACCCACAATCGGTGGTCCCGCCATCAATGCGGTATATCCAGTGGCCGCAATGGTTGAAACCACGGCGCCGCCGCCTTTACCCGTTGCCTGCGCTGCTGCGGAAATCAAAAGCGGCAAGATTGTTGCAAGTCCCACCCCGGCAACGGCACAGCCGACCCAGGCGATCAGATAATGGGGGGACAGTGCCAGTACGAACAGACCAAAGGATGCACAAGCTGAACTTGCCAACAGGATTTGCGCACGTCCAAATTTGGTCACAAGCCAATCGCCCGAAAGACGGGTAATCGCCATCGTTGCCGAATAGCAGGCAAACCCGACGGCGGCTAATGTTGGTCCGGATTGGAGTTCAGTCGTCATTAGAACCGTCGCCCAATCGGTAATGACACCTTCGCCAAACTGACCAATAAACGCACAGGCACCAAACGGCAGCAGGGTTAGAAACATCAATTGTTGCCTTGACGAAAGACCATCTTTTTCAGGTTCGTCGTGCTGAATGGCGCAATCAGGCATCAATTGGCGTTGCAAGATAAGATGCAGGACCAAAAAGATGCTTAACATGACCGGTAAATGCCAACTGATAGGAAGGGGCAGCGCGAACCATGCCGCAGTCGTTCCGGCACCGGTAAACCCGCCCAAGCTCCAACAGCCATGCAAACCTGACATTACGCTGCGTTTTTTTGTTCGTTCAACGTTCAGCCCATTGGCATTCATGGAAATATCAAGAAATGCACCAAAGAATCCCATTGCAAACATTGCGATGGCCATCGACATGAAGCTTGGCATGTAAACCGGAATGCCCACCGAAATGAAATAGGCGATCCCGGAATATCGCGCGACCCGTTCACTACCGAACTTGTCTGACAGGCGACCGGCGACCGGCATAACGGTTAAAACGCCGATTGCAGCGGCCAAAAGAATGGCCCCAAGATCGTCATGGCCAAAGCCAAGGCGTTCCTGCACCAACGGGATATGGGGAACCCAACTTGAAAAAGCTGCGCCATGTAGAAAGAAGATGGCGCGAATCCGGTTATGGGCAATCTGATTGGACAAAGGCATTTGGGGCTCCGCATCCGTCAGGCAAGAATCACATTGATCCCGCGTTCGGTATAGTTGCTCAGATATCCGGTTGAAAGTTTCCGGCCCGTTACCAGATGTGAAATCGCATCAAGATCGCAGACTCGGAACGGCAGACTTGTTTCGAGTTTGTCGGCTGTCGTAACGGCAATGGCCTCAGCCGATTGCGCAAGCATTGCGGCCTTGGTTGCGCGTTCTTCGACGGTGCTGGTGGTGAGGCCTAAGTCCGGATGCAGGGCACAGGTACCCAACAATACAAAGTCCGCATTGTAATTACGGATTTCGTCAATGGCCGTTGGGCCACAAACCGCCATATCGCGTTTCAGAACGGTTCCGCCAATCATAATGATGTTGGCATTCGGATGATTGGTCAATTCAACCGCAATCAGCGGATTGACGGTAATCACAGTGCCACAAAATGATGGCTTAAGATTACGTGCAACTTCAAAAATCGTTGTGCCGCTGTCGAAAAATATCACGGCTTGATCCGGTATAAGATCTTGCGCCACTTTTCGGGCAATTTCCGCCCGTTCTGGTTTTAATTCCTGTGCGCGATCATAAAACCCTTCGCGAGCCGTACTGGGCAGGGTGGCGCCACCATGAATCCGACGCAACGTACCGTTTTCTTCCATCTGTCGCAGGTCGCGACGAATGGTATCAAGGGAAGCATGAAACAATGCTGCCAGATCGTGGATGTGAACCGTGCCCTGATCATGGAGCAGTTTTTCGATCTCGTGCTGGCGTGAAGTGACGCTCGACATCTTGATATCCAAATTGCACGTTTTGCATGTTTTGACGATAATGCGCGTTTACGCTCGTTGTGTCCGTTGGTCAATAAAAAAGTGTCCGTTGGTCAATAAAAAACCGGCTCTGAATGAACAGCGCCGGTTTATCTCAATCCATCTGATCAAGGTGGATAAAGCAGATTTAATTACGCTTTATCCAATGCCTGTTTCAGATCGGCAAGAATATCGTCAATATGCTCAATCCCAATGGACAGGCGGACATAGCCATCCGTAACGCCAGATGACAGGCGATCTTTTTCGGACAACTGACTATGGGTGGTTGTCGCAGGATGAATGGCAAGCGATCTGGTGTCGCCGATATTGGCGACATGATAGAACATCTCAAGGCTGTTGATAAAGGTTTCACCCGCTGACTTGCCGCCAGAAAGTTCAAAGCCCATCAGCGATCCATAGCCGCCCTTAAGATAAGCATCAGCCCGGCGGCGGCTTTCACCATCCTGCATGCTGGGGTGGATGACCTTGGTGACTTTTGGATGTGTTGACAGGAATTCGGCCACCGTGTTGGCGTTTTCGCAATGACGTTCCATCCGAAGCGGCAATGTTTCCATGCCCTGAATGGTCTGGAATGAATTAAACGGAGAGGCAGCGGCACCAAGATCGCGCAACATTGTGCAGCGTAGTTTGATCGCATAGGCAACCGGGCCAATTGGCTTGACGGCTTGTGTCCAGACGGCACCGTGATAGCTGGGGTCTGGTTCATTCAAAAGCGGGAATCGCTTCGCGTGTTTTTCCCAATCAAACTTGCCAGAATCAATAACGATGCCGCCAACCGATGTGCCATGACCGGCAATGAATTTCGTGGTCGAATACATAACGATGCTGGCCCCGTGATCAATCGGGCGGCACAGGACGGGGGCGGCGGTGTTGTCAATAATCAATGGAATGCCAAACTCATCACCGATATTTGCGACCTCGCGGATCGGGAAAACTTGAAGCTTGGGATTTGGCAGAGTTTCGGCGTAATAGGCGCGTGTTTTGTCATCGGTCAGGCGGCGGAAGTTTTCCGGGTCTGTCGGATCTGCAAAGCGAACTTCGATGCCCATCTGTTTGAAAGTATTGGCAAACAAGTTCCATGTTCCGCCGTAAAGATCGGTGGAGCTGACAATGTTATCACCAGCCTGCGCAATATTGAGAATAGAAAAGGTCGTGGCCGCCTGGCCCGAGCCGACAGCAACGGCGGCAATGCCACCATCAAGAGCCGCCACGCGCTGTTCAAGCACGTCATTGGTCGGATTCATGAGGCGGGTATAGATATTCCCAAGTTCCTTAAGCGCAAAAAGATCAGCAGCATGCTGTGTATCGCGGAACTGATAGCTGGTGGTTTGGTAAAGCGGAACTGCAACCGAACCGGTGGTCGGGTCGGCGCGATATCCCGCGTGCAAGACGATGGTTTCTGGTTTCGAAGAGCCTGTCATTTCGTTTCCCCTGATTATAGGTTGTATTGATTTTGTCGAAGTAACGCATATTCATGCTTTGTCGACAAGAAGCTGGATCAAAAATTCCTTTCAGAATAGCCCGAAATCGCAGCGTAATAATTATTTACATAAATCGGTACTGTTATACCGAATGAATTGACAAAGAGCCTTATTCACGTTTACGTAAAGGGAAAATATCAAAATATTCAGAGGCGGCGATCCAATGGAATTTAACCTGTCAGAAGATCAATTGGCATTTGCCGAGGCAGCCCGCGATTTCGCAAGCAACGAAATGGCTCCGAATGCCGGGGAATGGGATGCAAAGCACATTTTCCCCGAGAAAACCTTGCGCAAGGCTGCGGAGCTTGGTTTTGCTGCGATTTATACTCGTGAGGATGTTGGTGGTTCGGGGCTTGGGCGTCTGGACGCGGCTGTCATATTCGAAGAATTAGCGGCCGCATGCCCATCCACGGCGGCTTATATTTCGATCCACAATATGGCGTGCTGGATGATTGATTGTTTTGGTAGCGAAGATCAGCGCCAAAAATATCTGCCTAGCCTCGTAACCATGGACCATTTCGCCAGTTATTGCCTGACTGAACCTGGCGCAGGGTCAGATGCCGGATCGCTTCGGACACGTGCCACACGTGAGGGCGACCATTATATCCTGAATGGTGAAAAGGCATTCATATCTGGTGGTTCGCGCAGCGACATTTATATCGTTATGGCGCGTACCGGTGATGATAGCCCAAAAGGTATTTCGACCTTTATCATTCCCAAGGACGCCGAAGGGCTTTCATTTGGTAAACTTGAAGAAAAGATGGGCTGGAACAGCCAGCCGACCTCGTCCGTGATTTTCACCAATTGCAAAGTCCCGATTGAAAATCGTCTGGGCGAAGAGGGCGACGGATTTAAGTTTGCCATGATGGGACTTGATGGTGGCCGACTTAACATTTCAGCGTGTTCGATTGGTGGTGCACGTGCCGCAATGGAACACGCCCGGGGCCATATCAAAGTGCGCAAACAATTTGGCAAAACACTTGATCAATTTCAGGCATTGCAATTCAAATATGCCGACATGGTCACCGAACTTGAAGCCGCAAGGTTACTACTGCACAAAGCAGCATGGAAGCTGGACAATAAAACCCCCGACGCGACACAGTTCTGTGCGATGGCCAAACGTTTTGGTACCGATATCGGGTTCCAGGTCTGTAATGAAGCCCTGCAGCTTCACGGTGGGTATGGCTATATTCGTGAATACCCGATTGAAAGGCTTTTGCGTGATTTGCGGGTCCATCAAATCCTTGAAGGAACAAATGAAATCATGCGCCTGATCATTTCACGTGCCGCGCTAAAGGATTAAGTTATGAGCAGCGATAACGTTACCTCCGCCTCGGAAGGTACAGAACAATCTGTGGTGTTTTCCCGAACCGGTGCAATCGGGCATATTATGCTTAATCGGCCGAAAGCACTTAATGCACTTGATCTTTCAATGGTCGATGCAATGGCTGCGCAGTTGCGTGTTTGGGAAAATGATAGCTCGGTTGCTGTGGTTGTTATCGAAGGGGCCGGAGAAAAGGCATTTTGCGCCGGGGGCGACATCCGCGGTCTTTATGACGCACGCAAACGCGGCGATGATGTGCTTCTTGATGCGTTCTATCGTCGGGAGTATTGCCTGAATAATTATATCGCGACCTATCCCAAACCTTATGTCGCGTTAATGGATGGCATCACGATGGGCGGGGGCGTCGGCGTTTCGATCCATGGTCGTTTCCGTGTCGTGACGGAACGCACCCTGTTTGCGATGCCGGAAACCGGAATTGGTTTTTTCCCTGATGTTGGAGGCGGTTATTTTCTGCCGCGATGCCCGGGTGAAATTGGCATGTATCTAGGCCTGACAGGCGCAAGGATCAAGGCAGAAGACTGCCTTTATACCGGATTGGCAACGCATGGCGTAAAGGCAGATCAGATTGCGTCATTGAAGGCTGATCTTGTGAATATGGACCGCGGAGATAACGCCTTTGCTGTCGTTCAGAAAATATTGGATACGCATAATTCCGAGTTTCATGACGGTATGCTCGAATCGGTACGCGGGGAAATTGACGAATTATTTGGCAAGAAATCGGTCATCGATATTTTTGCAGGTATGAGTTCTTCCACTTCGACGTTTGCCATGGAAACGGCGAAGATTCTTCGCACCAAATCACCTATCGCAGTATGCCTTGCCTATGAACAAATCCGTCAGGGGCGTGATATGACGCTGGAACAGGTTCTGGTGATGGAGTTCCGGCTTGCACAGCGCACGGTATGTAAACCTGATCTGTTCGAAGGCGTGCGGGCGGTGATTGTGGATAAGGATCATAGCCTTCAATGGCAGCATGCCGATGTCGGGCAAGTCGACCCACGCGAGGTTGCCGAATATTTTGATCCGTTACCTGCTGAAAAAGAATTAAAGTTATAGGCGCTTCTCTTCCTGTAACTTTTTAAAATCAAACAAAATATTAATATCCAAAATTCAGAGGAGAGTCCAAATGGCGAAAATTGGTTTCATTGGTCTGGGAAATATGGGCGGGCCGATGGCGGCGAACCTGATCAAGGCTGGCCATGATCTTAAGGTCTTTGATTTATCAGAAGCATCCGTTGCCAAAGCAGTTGATGCAGGGGCATCAAGGGCGGTAACTATTGCTGAGGCGGCAAAGGATGTGGCGTTTGTCGTGACGGTTTTGCCTGCTGGAAAGCATGTGCTGTCAGTCTACGAAGGGCCAGACGGTGTTGTTGCTAATGCCGCGGCCGGAACCGTTTTGATCGATAGCTCAACCATCGAGGTTGATGCCGCTCGCAAAGCTGCAGAATTGGCGAAGGCCAACGGACTTGGCGCCGTTGACGCGCCGATTTCCGGCGGTGTAACAGGCGCCACAGCAGGAACATTAACCTTTATGGTTGGTGGTTCGGATGATGATTTCGCCCGCTCTGAACCGATTTTGGATGGAATGGGTAGCAACATCATTCATGCTGGCACCAGCGGCGCCGGGCAGGCGGCGAAAATATGCAATAATATGGTGTTAGGCGTCAGTATGATCGCCGTATCCGAGGCATTTATGCTGGCCAAACGTCTTGGCCTTGATGCGCAAAAATTGTTTGATATTTCGTCCAAGGCTTCAGGACAGTGCTGGTCGCTGACAACTTACTGCCCCGTCCCGGGGCCTGTTCCAAGCTCGCCGGCAAACCGTGATTATCAAGCCGGTTTTGCCGTTGATATGATGCTTAAAGATCTGAAGCTTGCCCAACAGGCTGCCGCATCATCCGGGGCGACGACCCCGATGGGGGCGCTCGCCGAAAGCCTTTATGCGCTTTATTCCAATGGTGGGAATGGCGGTATGGACTTTTCTGCTATTGTCAAAATGCTTGATGGTGAGAAATAATACTTCTGCAAACGCAGAAACCAAATGTGAAGGCCCGGCGATTGCCGGGCTTTTTTTGTGAATACCGATATGCACATTAGTGGTAGATTTAATGAGGCGCTCGGTGAAGGCACCGAACAGAAATTCCCGGAATGAAGAATGACAACAAGAAACACTGTCCCGCGCGAGATATATTTTGAATTGCGACAGGTCGGGACTTACCTGCGCTGTACGGCGATTGACGGGAAAACGGGAGTCGAGGTGACTGTCGCAGGCCCAGTATCGAGGAATCCGGAACAACTAAAGCGCGTTGCAGTTCAAAAACTTGAATACGTTCTTAATAAGGGATAAAATATACAATATATAGAGCCATGCGTTTGATGGTGTTGGTGTTTTATTCTGAGAATGAAATATGATTTGGTGTTTTTGACCAATTTATCAAAGCCACTTGCAGCCTTCGACCTCATGTGTCTAAGGTTTGTGCTCTAATCGCGCATTTGGATAAAGAGCTACAATAAGAATGGCCGTGTCCAAAGGCTAGAACCGGGAAAAACCCGATAACAATAAGACGGAGGCTTCGGAGGTTTGCGCGGGGGCAATTGGGGGACTTTGTCTCATCCAATCAATACATCTGTATCTTGTTTTGCGCCTTCAGCCAATCGGACGAAGACCTCGTTTGTCTGTGCCAAATCTAAGGTTGTGCAATGGATTGGGCTTATTTTTTACAACAATTGATCAACGGTCTGACGCTGGGAGCTATCTACGGTTTGATCGCGATCGGTTACACGATGGTCTATGGCATCATCGGTATGATCAACTTCGCGCATGGCGAAATCTATATGCTGGGCGCGTTCCATTCTCTGATTACGTTCCTGATTTGTCAGGCCGCAGGGATTAGCGGTATTTTGCCGCTTACACTTCTTTTAATGCTGGTCGTTTCAATGGTTCTGACCTCGGTCTATGGCTGGGGCGTGGAACGGATTGCATATCGACCGCTGCGCGGATCATTCCGTCTCGCAGCATTGATTTCGGCCATTGGCATGTCGATCTTCCTGCAGAACTTCGTGCAAATTGCGCAGGGGGCTCGTGTAAAGCCGATGCAGCCGCTGATCGAGGGCGGTATCGTCCTGATGGAAAGCGCGAATTTCGACGTTTTGCTCAGCTATATGCAGATGATCATTATTGTTTTGACCTTTGTGCTGATGGTTGTGTTTTCGACATTGATTGCGAAAACGTCACTGGGTCGTGCGCAGCGCGCCTGTGAACAGGATCGCACCATGGCGGGGCTTCTGGGCGTCAACGTTGACCGTACCATTTCCACGACCTTTGTAATGGGGGCTGCCCTGGCGGCCGTCGCAGGCATGATGGTTACCCTGTATTACGGCGTGATTGACTTCTATATCGGCTTCCTTGCCGGTGTTAAGGCGTTCACCGCTGCGGTTCTCGGGGGAATTGGATCGCTTCCAGGTGCAATGCTTGGTGGCCTTTTGATCGGTCTAATCGAAGCATTCTGGTCGGGGTATCTCACGATTGAATATAAGGACGTTGCGACGTTTGGTATTCTTGTTCTCGTGTTGATTTTCCGCCCGTGGGGTCTGCTTGGCAAGCCGGAGGTCGAGAAAGTCTGATGTCCGCTTTCCTTACATCTTCACGAATTTCCGGTGCTGAAATCGCCAAGGAACTAGCGTTCTTTGCCGTTATCGCACTGATGATGTCGGTCATGATTCTCGGTGTCGAGACGGTTGACCGTCCGACAGGACTTGAACTGGCCGTTCGCTGGGATCTTGTCCTTACTGCCATAGTGTCGACTATGATTGGCCGACTGGCGCTGATTATGCGTCGCGAAAACATGTCGCGTATCGGTCAGGCTGTCCTGATCACACTTGCAGCCATCGCAGTGTTCGAGATGTTTGTTCGTTTCCGCGAACTTGATGACCGTTGGGCTCATCCGGTCATTCTCGATATGGCTTCAAGTAGCATTACCAGTGTGATTGTCGCACTGGCATTCATTGGCATCATTTTCACCATTGCCTATTTCAGCAAGAAAACTGCGGTGGCTGAAGCTGACACAGCGCCAAAGCTTGGAGCAAAGATCCAGCTTGCCTATCGCTCCAACACCAAGAAAATCGGAGCTCTGGGAATTGCCTTCTTTGTGATCTTCCCGTTTTTGTTTGGTGAAAACCGTTCTGCGATCGACCTTGCAACTCTGGTGATGATTTACATCATGTTGGGGTGGGGGCTTAATATCGTGGTCGGGTTGGCTGGTCTTCTCGATCTTGGTTATGTAGCGTTCTACGCCGTCGGGGCATATTCCTATGCGTTGCTGTCACAGAACTTCGATCTCAGCTTCTGGTTATGCCTTCCGCTCGCCGGCATTTTCGCTGCAAGCTTTGGTATTATCCTTGGCTTCCCGGTTCTGCGACTGCGCGGGGATTATCTTGCAATCGTGACGCTGGGCTTTGGTGAGATCATCCGTGTTATTCTGATTAACTGGTATGATTTGACTGGTGGCCCGGATGGGATTTCATCAATTGAGCGTCCCAGTTTCTTTGGTTTTGCTGATTTCAGTCGGCGTGTGCCTGAGGGCAATATTGGTTTCAACGAGCTGTTCGGTCTTGAATACTCGTCGATGCACCGTCTGATCTTCCTGTACTATCTGATCCTTGTTCTTGCGCTTGTGACCAGCTTTGTTACGACGCGTTTGCGCAAATTGCCGATCGGACGTGCCTGGGAAGCATTGCGAGAAGACGAAATCGCATGTCGTTCATTGGGGATCAACCCAACGAACACCAAGCTTTCAGCTTTTGCCATCGGTGCCATGTTTGGCGGCTTTGCTGGTGCATTCTTTGCAACCCGTCAGGGGTTTATCAGCCCGGAAAGTTTCACCTTCCTTGAATCTGCCGTGATCCTTGCCATCGTTGTTCTTGGCGGGATGGGTAGTCAAATCGGGGTGGTTCTTGCCGCAATTGTGATGATCGGTTTCCCGGAAATGTTCCGTGAACTGGCCGAGTATCGCATGCTGATCTTCGGGGCAGGTATGGTTGCCATCATGTTGTGGCGTCCACGCGGTCTTCTGTCCTTCCGTGACCCGACCATTCTGCTGAATATGAGCACGAAAGATAAAGTTGCCGGAGAAGTCAAATGACCGACAACGTACAGCTTGAAGTCGAACATCTGACCATGCGGTTTGGTGGTCTGGTTGCCATTGACAATCTGTCCTTTACCGCCAGAAAGGGCGAGATTACGGCAATTATCGGTCCGAACGGCGCAGGGAAAACCACGGTTTTTAACTGCCTGACCGGGTTCTATGTTCCGACAGAAGGACGTCTGACGCTTTATGCTAATGATGGTCCGCGTCTTTTGGAGCGCACCGAAGGTTTCCGCATTCCGCGTAATAACGGTGTGGCCCGTACATTCCAGAACATTCGCCTGTTTACCGGGATGACTGTTTTGGAAAATCTGGTTGTTGCCCAGCATAACCGCCTGATGGAAGCTTCGGCTTTCTCGCTGGCGGGGCTGTTCAATCTTCGCCGTTATGCCAAGGCCGAACAGGAGGCCCTTGAAACAGCCAAGTTCTGGTTGAACAAGGTTGGCCTTTATGAGCAGGCCGACTGGAATGCCGGCAATTTGCCATATGGCTCGCAACGTCGTCTTGAGATCGCGCGTGCCATGTGTGTCAATCCGTCACTGTTGTGTCTGGATGAACCAGCAGCTGGCCTTAATCCCCGCGAGTCGGCAGAACTCAACGTTCTGTTGCAGAGTATCCGTGACGATCAGGGGATCGGGCTTTTGCTGATTGAACATGACATGAGCGTCGTCATGAAGATTTCCGATCATGTGATCGTGCTTGATTACGGCAAAAAGATCGCCGATGGCGATCCGGAATCCGTCAAGAAAGATCCGGCAGTTATTCGTGCCTACCTCGGTGAGGAAGAAGACGATGAACTGCCGCCGGAAATCCTTGCCGACCTTCATCTCGATCCGAACGCGTAGTGAGGGAGTAGACCGATATGTCCATGCTGAAAATTGAAGGTGTTCATACCTTCTATGGCAATATCGAAGCCCTCAGGGGCATTGATATGGAAGTTAATGAAGGTGAGATCGTTACGTTGATTGGTGCCAATGGCGCTGGCAAGACGACCTTGCTGATGACATGTTGCGGGGCACCGCAGGCCTCAAAGGGGCGCATTCTGTTTGAAGGTCAGGATATCAGTCGCATGCCAACGCATGAGATTTGCCATCTTGGTATTCAGCAGTCGCCAGAGGGGCGCCGCATCTTCCCGCGGATGTCCGTTTACGAAAACCTGCAGATGGGGGCGAGCACCCAGGATCCGAAATATTTCGATCAGGATCTGGAAATGGTGTTTGATCTGTTCCCGCGCCTGAAGGAGCGTATTACCCAGCGCGCTGGTACAATGTCTGGCGGTGAACAGCAAATGCTGGCTATTGGCCGTGCCCTTATGGGACGTCCACGTCTATTGCTTCTGGACGAGCCATCACTTGGCATCGCACCACTTGTTGTCAAGCAGATATTTGAAACCATCAAGCAAATTAACCGCGAAAAGAAAGTCACTGTATTTCTGGTCGAGCAGAACGCGTTTCACGCGCTCAAGCTTGCTCATCGCGGGTATGTCATGGTTAACGGAAATATAACCCTGTCGGGAACGGGTGCCGAACTTCTGGCCAATCCAGAAGTTCGTGCTGCCTATCTCGAAGGTGGCCACTAGGAGGACGGAAATGGAAGCGATTACAGGTACCAGCCTTGGTGTCACGATCGGAATGACCGTCATCCTGATGGGGTTTTGTGCTTTCATGACAGGACAGGCGATCGCCAATACTTGGCGCCCGCTAAGTCAGGTGTATCCCTATGCATTGCTGCTGGGAGCGACTGACCGGTTCATGATCTATGCATTATTTGAGGGCGAGCTTCTTTCGCTTTCTGGCTACATCTTCGATACGGCGATCCTGTTTGCAGTTCTGATTGCAGCATTCCGCGTTACGCGGGTTAACAAGATGCTGTCGCAGTATCCGTGGCTCTATGAACGTGTCGGACCGTTTGGTTTCCGCGCACGGGAAGGGGCGGACGTCTGATCTTTTGGCGGTGATGATAATGCATCGCCGCCGTACTGCTAAATTATTGGCAGTGCAGTACTTAGTACTATTGCACACCAATTCTGGGGTGCTAAAGTACGAGGATCCTAAACTGGTAATCGGCAAAAAAAACGAGCCGGTTCAGGGTCCGAAAAGATGGTTCTGTCATGGTGATGGAACCAACCTTTGGAACAGGGAGACTTCTCTTATGTCGAAAACCAAGCTCGGCCTTCTGGCAACTGCTTCCGCGCTTGTCCTCTCGATGGGGGCAGCAAAAGCAGACATCGTTATCGCGACCGTTGGTCCGATGACCGGCCCGTACGCCGCCTTTGGCGAACAGATGACACAGGGCGCCGAAAAAGCGGTTGCAGACCTCAATGCTGCCGGTGGCGTTAACGGCGAAAAAGTCGTTCTTGAAATCGGGGATGATGCTTGCGATCCGAAACAGGCTGTTGCCGTTGCAAACCAGCTGGTTAGCAAAGGTGTTGCTCTTGTTGCAGGTCACTTCTGCTCGGGTTCCTCTATCCCGGCCTCGGAAGTTTATTTCGAAGAAGGCATTGTTCAGATTTCACCGGCATCGACCAATCCGCAGCTGACCGAACGCGATATGGACAATGTGTTCCGTGTTTGCGGTCGTGATGACCAGCAGGGTGAAGTTGCAGGTAAATACTTGGCTGCGAACTATGGTGGCAAGAAAATCGCCATCGTTCATGACAAACAGGCTTATTCCAAAGGTCTTGCTGACGAGACCAAGAAAAACCTGAATGCGGCTGGTGTTACCGAAGCGATGTACGAGGCAATTACCCCGGGTGAAAAAGATTACTCGGCTTTGGTGACCAAGCTGAAATCTGAAGGTATCGACGTTCTGTATTACGGTGGCTATCACACCGAGCTGGGCCTGATTGTTCGTCAGATGCGCAGCCAGGGTTTGGATACGATCGCCATTTCCGGTGATGCGCTGAACTCGCTCGAATATTGGTCGATCACTGGCGATGCTGGCAAAGGTACGCTTTTCACCGCCGGTCCGGCGCTTGAAAAAGACCCGAGCAACGCGGATCTGGTGAAGTACTTTGAAGAAAAGGGTTACAAACCAGAAGGCTACACCCTTTACACCTATGGCGCGGTTCAGGCTTGGGCACAGGCTGTTGCCAAAGCTGGCACCACCGATTCCGAAGCCGTTATCAAAGCGCTGCATAGCGGTGATGCCTTCAACACCGTTCTCGGTTCGATTTCGTTCGATGCAAAAGGCGATGTCGCAGCACCGGGTTACGTTTTCTACGAATGGGAAAACGGCGGTTACGACTACGCGAAATAATTTGATCTTTCGATCAGCAGGAAGCCCGGCAGAAATGCCGGGCTTTTTTGTTACCCATTACCAAAAGAAAAACGCCCTCAGAACAACTGAAGGCGTTTTTTCGTCGCTGTATTGGGAGTAGGGCGGATTACTTCGCCTTACGACCCAGGCCGATTTTCTTGGCAAACTGCGAACGCTGTCTTGCATAGTTCGGCGCAACCATTGGGTAATCTGACGGCAGACCCCATTTTGCCCGGTATTCTTCCGGGGTCAGGTTATAGGTCGTGCGCAGATGGCGCTTGAGCATTTTAAGTTTTTTGCCATCTTCAAGGCAGATGATGAAATCATCACCAATTGACTTGCGAATTGAAACTGCCGGTTTCTGTGGCTCTTCTTCCGGTACTGTTTCAACTGCACGGATATCGTCAAGCGAGTTGAAGATGGTCGAAATCAATTCGGGAATCTGGGCGGATGCAATCGCATTATTGCTGACATAAGCAGAAACAATATCGACAGTCATCTGCAGCAGTTCGTCGCGGTCCAGAACGCTGATTTCAGCATCGGTCATTTTAAAATATTTCCTTCGTCATTACGAGTAGACAATGATATTTGCACTGTTTTACAGATATAGTCAAACAAGACAGTTATTCAATGTGTCTATTTTATTTAAACATTCAAGTTGAAAACATACGGTAACATCAAAATTATACCGATGCATCTGATATCAAAGGTCAGTTTTTACATTTGATATATATCTGGATCGAACAACAAGTTCAGATATAGTTATCCGTACGCGATATTTCCTGACGCATATCAATGTATATAATCTGTTACTGGTATTTACTTTGTGTATTTCTAACGCAATAGGCGTGAATATGATTTCTTAAGTGTAGGAAGTGATCGACCTGAACACTTTAAAGTTGTTCGGTTAAAACTTGAAAAACACGGACTGCTGTGCGTTGGCAGTTTCGATGCTATGTGCTAAAAGGCGCACCAAATTACTGTTTGACGTATTTATCAAGGGCTCGAAAATGACAGCCAAGACCATTGCCATCGCCGCCGACCACGGTGGTGTTGAACTAAAATCCGAAATCATCAAATCACTTGCCGATAGTGGCTGGGAAGTGCTTGATCTTGGCACTGATGGATCGGTATCTGTCGATTATCCGGATTTTGCGAAGGCTGTTGCCAAGTCGATCATTAATGGTCAGGCGGAACGTGGTATTCTTGTTTGCGGTTCAGGTATTGGCATGAGCATCGCGGCCAATCGTTTTCCGCAAATTCGGGCTGCATTGGTTCATGACCGTCTTTCAACCGAATTGTGCCGTCAACATAACAACGCCAATGTTTTGTGCCTTGGCGCGCGCCTTTTGGGTGACGCGACGGCCCTTGATTGCGTTAATGCATTCGTTACAACGGAATTTGAAGGTGGACGACACGAACGCCGTGTTGAAAAACTGTCTTCTGTTACCGATTAATTTGTTTCGCCACCTGGCAATAACCCGGGACGGGTTTCGAACTATGTTGCGTTCGGTCCCGCCATATCGCACCGAGAGGCCCCAAAATGTCGTTTAAAGGCTTTTTCTCTACCAGCTTGTCAGAATCAGATCCGGTGCTGTTCAAGTCGGTCACAGATGAACTTGATCGTCAGCAGAACCAGATTGAAATGATTGCTTCGGAAAATATCGTTTCCAAAGCCGTGATCGAAGCCCAGGGTACTGTTCTGACCAACAAATACGCCGAGGGTTATCCGGCGCGCCGTTATTACGGTGGTTGCGAATTCGTCGACGTTGCCGAGGAATTGGCGATTAACCGTGCGAAGGAACTGTTCGGTTGCGAATATGTTAACGTTCAGCCCCATTCGGGCGCACAGGCAAATGGTGCCGTCATGCTTGCACTTTGCAAGCCGGGTGACACCATTCTTGGTATGTCGCTGGATGCTGGTGGTCACCTGACCCATGGTGCGCGTCCGGCACTTTCAGGCAAATGGTTCAATGCCATTCAGTATGGCGTACGTGAAGACGATCTGACCCTTGATTACGATCAGGTCGAAGCACTTGCTGTTGAGCACAAACCGAAACTGATCATTGCCGGTGGTTCCGCCATTCCGCGTCAGATCGATTTCAAGCGATTCCGTGAGATCGCCGATAAAGTCGGTGCGCTTCTGATGGTGGATATGGCGCATTTTGCCGGTCTTGTTGCCGGTGGCGTTCATCCGAGCCCGCTTCCTTATGCCGATGTGGTGACGACCACCACGCATAAGACGCTTCGCGGTCCGCGTGGCGGCATGATCCTTTCAAACAACCTTGATATTGGTAAAAAGATCAATTCTGCGGTCTTCCCGGGGCTACAAGGCGGTCCGCTAATGCATGTGATCGCTGCCAAGGCCGTTGCTTTTGGCGAAGCATTACGTCCGGAATTCAAAACCTATGCCAAACAGGTTGTCAACAATGCCAAGGCCTTGGCCGAAGTTCTTGTCGCGCGTGGTTTTGATATCGTAACCGGTGGCACAGACACGCATCTGATGCTGGTTGATCTGCGTCCAAAAGGCCTTAAGGGGAATATCGCCGAGGTTGCCTTGGAACGTGCGGGGATTACCTGCAACAAAAATGGTATTCCGTTTGATACCGAAAAGCCAACCATCACATCGGGCATCCGTTTGGGGACTCCTGCCGGTACGACCCGTGGTTTCGGCGTTGAAGAATTCAAGCAGATTGGTGAACTGATCGGTGACGTTCTTGACGCCATGGTCGATCATCCGGAAGGCAATGCCGAGGTCGAGGCCGCTGTTCGTGCCAAGGTCGAAGATCTTTGCAAACGCTTCCCGATCTATTCCTGATCGCCATTAGAAGCGAGTAAAAGACTATGCGTTGTCCGTTCTGCGGCCATACCGACACTCAGGTGAAGGATTCCCGCCCGACCGAAGAACATCACGCCATTCGCCGCCGTCGGTTTTGTCCGGCCTGCGGATCGCGTTTCACGACATTTGAACGTGTTCAATTGCGTGAACTGACTGTGGTCAAGAAGGACGGACAACGCGAATTGTTCGACCGCGACAAATTGGCGCGGTCGATCTTTTTGGCTTGCCGAAAGCGACCGATTGAAGATGAGCGCGTTGAAAAGGCGCTGAATGGCATTCAACGTCGTCTTGAAAGCAGTGGTGAAAGCGACATTTCAACCGATACAGTTGGTGAAATGGTCATGGAGGCATTGATCGCTCTCGATCAGGTTGCCTATGTCCGTTATGCTTCTGTTTATAAAAACTTCCGTGAAGCCCGCGATTTTGAACAATTCGTGGAAAACATGCATGATGGGGAAGAAGAGGCGGACACAGAATAATGGCAACCCCCGCGTTTTCGGATGATGACCGGCATTTTATGCGGGTTGCGTTAAGCCTGTCAAAACGCGGTTTGGGCAATGTTTGGCCAAACCCATCGGTTGGGTGCGTTCTGGTTTCTTCGCAGGGAATGATTATTGGCCGTGGTTTTACAAAACCTGGCGGTCGTCCCCATGCGGAACGCGTTGCCTTGGATGAAGCCGGGGAAAATTCTCGGGGTGCAACAGCCTATGTTACCCTTGAACCTTGCAGCCATTTCGGCAAATCCCCCCCGTGTGCCTCTGGTCTGATTGATGCCGGTGTTTCGCGCGTTGTCAGTGCGCTTGAAGATCCAGATGGTCGTGTTTCCGGGCGAGGGCATGGCATGCTGCACGATGCCGGGGTTACTGTCGATGTTGGGCTTTATAACAATGAAGCAACCCACATCAATGCGGGTTTCCTGTCACGTGTCATGCGCGGGCGTCCTTTGGTCACGCTAAAGCTTGCCGCGACAATAGATGGCCGATCGGCCACGAATTCTGGCGAAAGCCAGTGGATCACAGGGGCCAGGGCCAGAGAGAACGGGCATCTTTTACGGGCTAATCACGATGCCATTCTGGTCGGGGCGAACACGGTATTGGCAGATAATCCGACATTAACCTGTCGGATTCCGGGGCGGATAGATCAATCGCCGCTGCGCGTTATTCTGGATCGTAAAGGCAAGGTTCCGCCATCCGCAAAACTCGCGCTAACATCAAATTCTGTTCCAACCTGGTTGATAACAACTGAACCGTTGTTGGATGAAGTTTCTGAAAAGTTTGCCAAATCTGGCGTAAAAGTGATCTCTGCCAGATGCGCAGACAGCCATTTCGACCTAAATGACGTGTTGAAACAACTTGGCGAACACGGCCTAACCCGGGTTCTGGTTGAAAGCGGGGGGCTATTGGCCGCCAGCTTGATCAAGGAAAATCTGATTGACCGGATTGTTCATTTTACGGCGCCATCCCTGATGGGGGCAGATGGCAAGGCTATGATTGCAGAGTTAGGGTTTGAGCGCCTGTCTCATATACCACATTTTCGTCGCACGTCTATTCGTGCAGTAGGTGAGGATATTGAGGCAAATTACGAAAAAATAACGGATTAATTGCATGTTCACAGGCATTATCACCGATATCGGAACGGTCCGCGCCGTTGAAAAACGCGGCGACACACGTTTTGAGTTCACAACGGCCTTTGATACCTCGGATATCGTATTGGGGGCATCTATTGCATGTAATGGCGCCTGTATGACGGTAATAGAAACCGGTGCCGATTGGTTCGCCATCGAAGCATCTGCTGAAAGCCTGGACCGCACCACACTTGGCGATTTAAAAGTTGGCTCGCGCATCAACCTTGAACAGGCAACCCGTGTCGGAGATGAGCTTGGCGGGCATATCGTGTCGGGCCATGTTGACGGTGTCGCCACGCTGACCAAGCGCGTTCCAGAAGGTGATTCACTTCGTTTGACATTTGAAGTGCCAGAAAACTTTGCCAAATACATTGCATCCAAGGGGTCAGTGACGCTTGAAGGTGTATCTTTGACGGTTAACGAGGTTGACGGAAACACATTTGGTATCAATCTGATACCCCATACCCAGACGCATACGACACTGGGGGCGAAACAGCCGGGCGACCGGATCAATTTCGAGATTGATATGCTGGCGCGATATGTCGCGCGCATGCTGGGGAAGGATTGAACAACCGTGCCGCATCATTATCTGTCACCAATCGAAGACGTCATCGAAGAAGCTCGTAACGGCCGAATGTTTATCCTTGTTGATGACGAAGACCGTGAAAATGAAGGCGATCTGGTCATTCCGGCTCAGATGGCAACCCCTGATGCCGTGAACTTTATGGCGACCCATGGACGCGGGCTTATTTGCCTGACGCTTGAATCTGAGCGTTGCGATCATCTTGGCCTGCCGTTGATGAGCGCCCGTAACGGGACCCGACACGAAACGGCCTTTACGGTTTCAATTGAGGCTGCAACCGGTGTCACGACCGGTATTTCTGCACCGGACCGCGCGCGAACCATTTCTGTGGCGATAGATCCCACAACGACATCTGACGACATCGTGACCCCGGGGCATGTCTTCCCGTTGCGGGCACGACCGGGCGGGGTTTTGGTGCGCGCCGGTCACACCGAGGCATCGGTAGATATTTCGCGATTGGCCGGGCTTAACCCGTCTGGTGTGATTTGTGAAATCATGAGCGAAAGCGGCGAAATGGCCCGCTTGCCTGAACTCGTCGAGTTTGCCAAAAAACACAATCTGAAGATTGCCCAGATTGCAGATCTGATCCGTTATCGCCGGAAACATGAAAAGGTTGTCCAGCGCAAGGCAACAACCAAAATCAATTCCGTCCATGGTGGCGAATTCGAGTTGAATTTGTATGTCAACAACGTCACCTATGCAGAACACATTGCGTTGGTGAAGGGTGACATTTCAAGCGACGCACCGGTTTTGACGCGTGTTCACGCACTTAATGTCCTTGAAGACGTGCTTGGAGATCGGCAGGGCCGTCATGGCGGTGAACTCCATGCCGCAATGCGTCAGATTGGCGAAGAAGGACGCGGTGTTATTGTTCTGATCCGCGAACCCAGACCCAATACGCTTTCGTCCTCGATTGCGAAATTGATCGAGCTTAATGGCGGAGACGGCGAAGCCTTGCGTCAGGAAATTGCGAAATCGACAGGCGACTCTGATTTGCGCGACTATGGTGTTGGGGCGCAGATATTGCATGATCTGGGTATTCGCGACATGATTTTGCTTTCAAATACCAAACGACACATCGTAGGACTTGACGGGTTCGGTCTAAATCTGGTTGATCAGCGTCCGCTTGTCGTCTCGGAGGAATAAAAACATGAGTAACGGTCCGCACATTCTGATAGTTGATGCGCCTTACTACACCCATATCGTCGAAGATCTGGTAAAAGGGGCTGCATCGACTCTGGAAGCCGGTGGTGCAACCTGGAGCCGGATTTCTGTTTCGGGTGCTTTCGAGGTTCCGGTGGCGATCCGCTATGCTGTTCAGTCTATGGCTGATTTGGCGACAGGTCCGCGTTATGATGGTTATCTGGCGCTGGGGTGTGTCATTCGCGGGGAAACCACCCATTACGACCATATTTGCGAAGAAGCAAACCGTGCACTGATGCAGCTTTGCCTTGATTACCGTTTGGCGATCGGCAATGGCATTCTGACCGTTGAAAATGAAGCCCAAGCGCTTGCACGCGCCAAGGCAGATCAGAAGAACAAAGGGGGCGAGGCAGCCCGTGCTGTTCTGCGTATGATCCAAGTTCAAAACCATTTTGGAATCCATCACAAGTAATGACCGATAAACCCAAGTCATCCGCCGCCCAGCGGCGCAGTGCCGCCCGTTTTGCCGCTATTCAGGCGCTTTATCAGGCCGAATTGTCACAGCTTCCTGCCGATGACATTGTGCGTGAGTTTTCCGATTTTCGCCTTGATGGCGAAGGTATTCGCGATCTCGATGAACCGAATGATAACCTGATTGATCCGGATCGCGGTTTCTTTGCTGATCTGGTACAGGGCGTGACGACACGTGTTGTTGATCTTGATGGCCTGATCAATTCTGCGCTGGAAAAAGACTGGACGAGCAAACGTCTTGAAACTGTTCTTCGCAGTATTCTGCGCGCGGGTACCTACGAGCTTATGATGCGCGAAGATGTGCCGATGCGCGTTGTCATCACGGAATATGTTGATGCAGCCCATTCGTTCTTTGACGAGAACGAACCGAAGCTTGTAAACGCCGTCCTTGACCGGATCGGTAAAACGCTTCGTGCCGGTGAAATCGGACAGAAATGATATGACGGCGCGATCAGGAGAATTCGATCTGATCGCCCGCCACTTTGCGCCGATTGCGCAAAAGTCAAAAGCCGCATTATCCCTTTTGGATGATGCGGCGCTTTTAACTCCGCCTGCTGGGCACGAAATTGTCATAACTGTAGATGCACTTGTTGCTGACGTTCATTTTCGCAATCAGGACGATCCGACCGATATTGCGCGCAAGGTTCTACGCGTCAACCTGTCTGACCTTGCAGCCATGGGCGCGCGACCGTTGGGCGTGGTTCTGACAGCCGGCTATAACCGTAACCTTTCAGAAGACTGGATTGCCGCCTTTGCGCGGGGACTGGGGCAGGATTGCGACGCTTTTAATGCGCCGTTGCTTGGCGGTGACACTGTGGTAACCCCCGGCCCGACATTCTTTAGCCTGACGGCTTTTGGGGCTGTACCAACGGGCAGGGCGATGCGACGAGATGCTGCGAAATCAGGCGATGTGATCGCGATAACCGGGACGTTGGGGGATGCGGCACTTGGTTTGAAGGTTTTGCAGGGCGGTCTAACTGACCTGAATGAGGCTGACAAAGCCTTCCTATCATCGCGGTACTTGGTGCCTCAACCACGCATGGACGTTGGTATGAAATGTGCTGCCGGCAACGCCCGCTATGCCGCCATGGATGTTTCAGATGGTTTGACTGGTGATTGTCGCAAAATTTGCACGGCATCGGATGTCGGCATGGTGTTTGATCGGGAATCGATCCCGCTGTCTGATGCCACCGCAAATGCCGTGCGTGACAATCCGGTACTCTGGGAATCAGTTCTAGGCGGCGGGGATGATTATGAACTTCTGATTTGCGCCAAACGTGCCGATATTGATGCTCTTGGTCGTGATGTTACGATCATCGGCGAAGTTACAGACCAATCAGGGCAGGTTTATCTTCGTGACGCAGATAACAAAATGGCCGAACTCGCCAAGGGCGGATTCGACCATTTTGGATTTTAAACGTTGAAAAATGTTGGTTTATTTTGTTTCGCTGAAGCGACCCAAGTTGCCAAACAGCTGTTGAAGGATCGTGATTTCCTTGCCAGCTGTTGGGGTGATGCGATTAGTCGGAATGACTGGTTTCCCGTCTTCCAAATTGTATTCACCGACGATATCGACCCGGTTGCCAGCATCGAAACTGATTAGGACAACCTTCTGTTCAACAACTTCGGGCTTTAAAAAGGCAATCGTTTCGGTCCGGCGCGAAATGTAAAGCCAAACATTTTCGTCAAATGCTGCAATGCTTGAAGGCGACCCCAGCAGATCGGTAACATCCCCCTTGGTCGATTCCCCGATGACGATTTGTTCAAGTGCCTCCGGCTCGGGTGCGTTGCCCCGTGTCGCAATACGCGGGCTGCAGGCAGAAACCGCGATCAGAGCCAATCCGGCCAGCATAAGAAGGGAAATGCGTGTTGTTCTTGTATACATGGAACTCACCAGAGCGATCCGCTAGTTGAAGTCAATAAGGAATTGCCTTGAGTTTCAGCGCTGGGCGCATGATATTGCCGGGCAATGGTGGGGCGGAACCGCCCCGGGAAATTTACGGCATTCTGCGTGCCATGGCAGGAAAGTCAACGAAGGAGTGTTGCTGTTGTTCGGCTGGCTAAAGAAAAAAGACCGCAAACAAAGTGCTGCCTTTGCGCTTTATTCTGCATTGGTAAGTCAGGCGCGTCAGCCCGCATTCTATACGCGCCTTGGCGTTGCCGATACAATGGAAGGCCGTTTCGACCTGATTCTGGTGCATGCCTTCATACTGTTTCGTCGTTTAAAAAAAGATGAAAACAGTCGCGAATTGGCACAGGTCATTTTTGACGTCATGTTTGCTGATCTTGATCAAAATATGCGAGAAATGGGAATTGGTGATGTTGGGATTCTTAAACGGATCCGGAAGATGTCAGAATCGTATCATGGTCGTATTGTTGCTTATGAAGAGGGCGCTCAATCAGGCGCAATTGAACTGGCCGCCGCACTAAAACGAAATCTTTACGCAGATACCGAGGTCACGGATGCGCAGCTGATGGCCATGGTTGGCTATATCAATGATGCGCTTTCTGAGCTCGACAAACAGAATTCACAGAATTTGCACAGCGGTGTTGTTTACTTTCCGGACGTTTCGGAATTCATCGTAGCCAAAGCAGAATAGAAAGACGCCAAAATGCCTAAACAAATTACCCCAGAATTTTCCCGCATCGTCAAAACTGACGAGCAAGTAGCAAAAAAGAACAAGATCAGTATCGAAGCAAACGAAAAAGAGCGCGTAGCGCTTGCCGAACGTTTTGAACTGGTTGCCATCAATAGCCTGACGGCAGAGCTGACCATTACGACTGCCGGGAATGGCGAAGTTACACTTCGTGGGCCATTGCATGCTGATATCGTTCAGCGTTGTGTTACGACCCTCGAACCGGTTCCGGAACTTATTGATGACGAAGTCGAGGTCCTGTTCTCGCCGCATATTTCAGAAGATGATCTACCGTCTAATCCCGATGATCTGGATGACCTGTCTGAAGAAGAACTGATGGCATTGCTGGATCAGCCCGAACCGCTTGTCGATGGCAAGATTGATGTTGGCGAAGTTGTTTCGCAATATCTGGCAGTCGCAATGAACCCTTATCCCCGTACGGATGGGGCTGAAATGCCCGACGAAGCAGGTGCCGAAGACGAGGTTGAAGAACGTCCAAATCCGTTTGCCAAACTCGCCGGTCTCAAGGAACAACTTGAGAAGAAAAACTAGATAGCCATTTTGGTTGCGTGTTTCGTCATGTAATATATCGCGAAAGAGCCGGTCTTTACTGGCATTTTACGATTTTGACTGAAAATGCCGACCATAAGCCGGACGGGGATGGCTTTGGATTGCACATCGGCTTTACCTTGTGTCGGGCTGAGAATTCCGGTAATTACGGGCGTTCTGGCATGCCGAAGACAAGTTTCGCCGATTGGCAAGCCTGCCGGTAAATCCCGGTTCAGATATTTTAGAACAACCATAAGAGAATACATTGCCTGAACAGGTCTGCATATCACTTGACGCGATGGGAGGAGACCACGCGCCCGAGATGGTCGTAGCGGGTGCTGAAATAGCCCTGAAACGGTTGCCTCATCTTAAATTTTTGATGTTTGGGGATGAAGCGCGTCTAAAGCCGCTACTCGCCAAATATCCAGGGCTCGAAGCTGTCAGTGAAATCCGTCATGCCTCGCAGGAAGTAACGATGGATGACAAACCATCCGTCGCCCTTCGCCAACGCCGCGATTCCAGCATGCGACTTGCTATCAATGCTGTGAAAGAAGGCGATGCTCAAGGCGTAATTTCAGCCGGGAATACCGGTGCGCTAATGGCTATGGCGAAATTCGTCCTTAAAACGGTTCGCGGTATCGATCGTCCTGCCATTGCCACCTATATGCCGACCCAGCGCGGCGAAACGGTAATGCTTGATCTTGGCGCCAATATCGAATGCGACGAAAATAACCTGGTACAGTTTGCTTTGATGGGCGAGGTATTTGCCCGCATCTTGTTTGGTATTGAAAAACCGTCTGTCGGTTTGCTTAATGTCGGGATCGAGGAATTAAAGGGCAACGAGTCTGTCAAAAAGGCTGCTGCAATCCTTCGTGAAATTGATCTCCCAATCCGTTTTGAAGGTTTCGTCGAAGGAGACGATCTTGCCAAGGGGACGGTTGACGTGATCGTTACCGATGGCTTTACCGGTAACGTTGCGCTTAAGACTGCTGAAGGTACAGCGCGACTGCTGGTTCATTTCCTGCGTGAGACCTTTAAAAGTTCGTTCTGGGCAAAGATCGGCTATCTTCTTGCGCGTCGTTCTTTGCAGCGTTTCCGTGAACGTATGGATCCTCGTCGCTATAACGGGGCGATGTTGCTAGGCCTGAATGGTATCGCGGTCAAAAGCCACGGTGGTACCGATGCGCTTGGATTTTCTAATGCCATTGGTGTTTGCCACGATCTGATAGCCAATCGGCTTAACGAGACGATCAAGGCAGAATTGACAGCATTTGAACAAGCCATGTCAAAGGCCCCGATCAACGAAGAGGTCGTTGCAATCGCAGCAGGCCAATCTGACTGACACTGTCCCACTATTCCCCTTAAAACTGGCGGTTCTTGAATCATGACTGTTCGTTCTCGCATCATTGGTTGCGGCTCCTACCTTCCGTCGAATGTTTTAACCAATGAAGAATTGGCTAAACGTGTTGATACGTCGGATGAATGGATTGTTACCCGGACCGGGATCCGCCAGCGTCATATTGCCGATGACGGTGAAATGACAAGCGACCTCGCTGTGGCCGCAGCGACACAGGCGATGGAACATGCCGGCGTTACGGCGGCTGACATCGATATGATCATTGTTGCAACGGCAACGCCGGATAATACTTTTCCCGCAACCGCAACCAAGGTACAGAACCGTCTGGGTGTTATTGGCTTTGCCTTCGACATTCAGGCTGTTTGCTCTGGCTTTGTTTATGCGCTGACGACCGCGGACATGTATATTCGTAACGGTCAGGTCAAAACAGTACTGATCATCGGTGCCGAAACATTTTCGCGCATTCTTGACTGGCAGGATCGCCGGACCTGCGTTCTGTTTGGTGACGGGGCTGGTGCGGTTGTTGTTCAAGCTGTCGAAGGGCAGGGCACTATTGAGGATCAGGGGATCCTTGCCAGCCGCCTGCATTCGGATGGTGGGAAATACAACCTGCTTTATGTCGACGGGGGGCCATCATCGACCCAAACCGTTGGCCACCTGCAGATGGAAGGCAAAGAAGTCTTCCGTCATGCCGTGACCAATCTTGCCGGTGTTATTCGCGAAGTTCTTGCCGATACAGGACTGGAACCGGCTGATATTGACTGGCTTGTGCCACATCAGGCCAATCGCCGTATTCTTGACAGCACTGCCAGAAAATTCGGGATTTCCGAAGATAAGGTTGTGATCACCGTTGACCGCCACGCCAATACATCGGCAGCATCGATTCCATTGGCCTTGACCGAAGCCGTACATGACGGCCGGATCAAGCGTGGCGACATTGTCATTTTAGAAGCAATGGGTGGCGGGTTCACATGGGGTGCTTCCTTGATTCGCTGGTAAGGCATTTTTGGGGCAGCAACATCAGTCAAAAACAATGCTTTTGCTTAAAAAACACAACATTCTGCCGTAAAGCAGTGTATCCTGTTGATATTGACTGATTTCGCTACCAGATATAGCCTTGTGTATAGATTCCCGTTTTAAGGAGGCGGCCTGTTATGTCGGAAGCTACGATTACCCGTGCGGATCTCGCCGAAGCCGTTTATCAGGAAGTTGGCTTGTCCCGAAATGAGTCCGCCCAGTTACTGGAAACGGTACTCGACGAAATTTCTTCTGCATTGATCAAAGACGAAGTCGTCAAGATCTCTTCGTTTGGCAGTTTTTCCGTTCGCCAGAAAGGGCAGCGCATCGGGCGTAATCCCAAGACGGGCGAGGAAGTGCCAATCCTTCCGCGCAAAGTACTTGTGTTCCGGCCGTCACAGGTCCTTAAAGGGCACATTAACGCTTAAGAACTGAACTCATGAAAAATAACTTGGGGGCTGTGGCGGAAAACCGCCGCACAGCAAAATCTGACTCTGCGTTTCGTACAATTAGCGAGGCAGCAAAGGAACTGGGCCTGCAGCAGCATGTCCTGCGTTTTTGGGAATCCAAGTTCCCCCAGATAAAGCCTATGAAGCGTGCGGGCGGACGCCGTTATTACCGCCCGGAAGATCTGATTCTTTTGGCTGATATCCGCACTTTGCTTCATGATCAGGGCTACACCATCAAGGGTGTCCAAAAGTTACTTGATCAGCACAAAGGCAAACTGCCATCCGAGATTGCGGTTACTTCGCTTGCAGAGACGGCTAATACGTCGTTGGCGGATAGCCCGAATACTGGTGTTGCAGCCAATGCTTCGTTCAAAACAGACAAATTGATGCTGACGAACCTTTTGGGTGAATTGGAAAGCCTGCAAGGCATCCTAAAGTTGACCCTTCAAGACATCAAAAAAAATCCGTAAAAACCATTTGCGTCTTTGGACTTGCGCGGCTATTTATCGAGCCGCGCCAAACGGCGCATTCTTACGGTCGGAGCGTGGCGCAGCCTGGTAGCGCACCTGCATGGGGTGCAGGGGGTCGGAGGTTCGAATCCTCTCGCTCCGACCATTTAAATCTTCCCATCATTTATCAACGATCTGACCTTTGGTCGCAATTTCCCTTCGGATGTGCGATTTAATTGTCGTTTGTCGTGTTAATCACGCGTCGACCTTCATCGGTCAATCTACAGATCAGCCAATCAGGTTTTATCGGGTTCTCGAACCATGGTGCAGCCCATCCGCGATCAATGCAGCTTCGGACTGTCTTGTCGCTGATTTGTTTGCCATTGGTATCAAATAGTGGCAACTTTCCACCTGGCTGGCTCAGGCCGCGACGCAGCCAATCTTGTTGAACCTGTGTCGGTTTCACCTTTTTCCCCCGTCATGGCGCTCTGCGGACTGGTTAATTGAGGTCCATCATAGCGCGATATGATGATGAGCTATATATTGCAGCCAAGTGTGACGGATAATCAACCTCGGAGCAATCACCATGACGGCAAAGGCTTTTGACCAAAGTGACATGGTCTTTCTTTACGTGACGGTGCCCGATATGGAAGTTGCGCGTCTGATCGGTGGTGGCGCCGTGCGTGAAAGACTGGCAGCATGTGCAAATATTCTTCCGCAGATGACGGCGATTTATGAATGGAACGGTGACGTCGAAGAAGAAGACGAATTCGTTGTTATCTTGAAAACCGCTCCGACCAAGGCTGCCGAACTTGCTGGATGGGTTAGTGATCACCATCCCTATGATGTTCCCTGTATCCTTGAAGTTCCATTGGGCAGGGGTAATGGCCCCTATGTCGAATGGTTACAGGGGCAGGTTCGGACTGACCCTGCTGTGAATTGATTGCATCAACCGCACTTGGTCCCTAGGATGAACAAAATTTTCCATTTCACGAAGAGACCAATGAACCAGTTTACAAAACTTGCCCTGGAAATGGGGCCCTTGATCCTTTTTTTCACTATAAATGCCACAACTAACAATCTGATGACGGCAACGGCCATCTTTGTGGCGGCAACAGTTGTCGCCCTTGTGGTTTCTTTCGTGATTGCCCGTACCATTCCGGTCATGCCGTTAATTGGCGGTGCTTTTGTGATCGTTTTCGGCGGACTAACCCTTTATCTGGACAATGATCTTTTCATCAAGATCAAGCCAACGATTGTTAATCTGCTGTTTGCATCGATCCTGTTTGGCGGGTTGTTGGCGGGTAAACTTTTCTTAAAGCTGGTACTGGAAAGTGCGTTCAAGGCGACAGACGAGGGATGGCGCATACTGACCTGGCGCTGGAGCCTTTTTTTCGTCGTGCTTGCCGTGGTCAATGAAATTGTCTGGCGCAATTTTTCGACCGATACTTGGGTTGCCTTCAAAGTATGGGGGATCATGCCCCTAACCATGTTGTTTGGCATGGCACAGGTGCCAATCCTGATGAAGCATCAACTGCCAGAAGAAGAGGGCGGTTCAACGGCCGCCTGATTATCGCAAAAACCGAAGGGCAGGATTTCAATCCTGCCCTTTTTAAATTTTGTGCCACGTCCTGAAATACGTTGTCACTCCAAGAAGACAATTATGTCAAAACCAGGCACAATTCTGCATGTCTTGCTATTCTACAGTCCTCTATGTCACCGGCAGGGCAACACTGACAGCAGCTTGCGCTGCAATACCTTCCTCGCGTCCGGTAAATCCAAGTCGCTCTGTCGTGGTGGCTTTGACATTGACCTGTTCAACATCAATCCCAAGAATTTCGGCAACCTTTGCACGCATCGCTGAGGTGTGCGGCCCGATCTTGGGGCGTTCACAAATCAGCGTGATATCCACATTGACAATCCTTCCGCCACGTTCCCGGATCAGATTGACCGCGTGATGAACGAATTGATCTGATGCCGCACCTTTCCACTTCATATCTGATGGTGGAAAATGTTGTCCGATATCACCGGCACCGATTGCACCAAGCAAGGCGTCAGTCAGGGTGTGCAAACCAACATCCGCATCGGAATGGCCATCCAGTCGTGCTGAATGCGGAACGTTGACGCCACATAGAATGCAATGATCCCCCGGTGCAAAGCGATGGACGTCAAACCCTGTGCCGGTCCGAAACTCTTCACGGATCATATTCGTGTCTTCCTTTGTTTCTGGATCATTTTTAAGCCAGTCACGGGCACGTCCGATGTCATCACGTCGCGTGATTTTGTCATTTGTCACGGCCCCTTCGACGCAAACCACATCAAGGTGCAATTGCTCAAGCAGGGCCGCATCATCGGTAAATTCACGACCTTCAAATTGTCGATGGGCATCAAGGATTGTTTCATAACGAAATCCTTGTGGTGTTTGGGCCCGATGGAGCTGTTCGCGCGAAACGGTGCGATCAATCACACCGTTATTGTCAGTCTGTTTGATGGTATCCAGAACAGGCAGGGTCGGGATTGCGCCGTGATGGTTTGCAAGCGCGGCAACAACACGGGTGATGACGTCGTCTGAAATGCCAGGACGAGCCGCATCATGGATCAGGACATAATCCGGATTTTCACTTTCCAGCGATTTTAAACCATTTAGAACAGATTGTTGTCGCGTTGCACCGCCAACCACCGGATTTGGTAACGACATTCCCGAAACTGCCGTATCGTACCAATCCTGATGATCGGGGTTATAGACGACCCGGATCAATTCAATCGGCATGTGGCGTATAAAACTGTCGATGCAGTGACGCAACAGTGGCTTTCCACCAAGCAAATGATATTGTTTTGGTATTGGGTCACCAAATCTGTTACCGCTGCCTGCTGCAACGATGACAACTGCGATTTTTTTGGTCATAAATGTGATGCCGTGACTTGTCTGAATTGCGCCGCAGGCTATCTTTCTGGAGTGACTTTGCCAAGTCGCCATTTATCCGTTCTTATGATGTAAACGCCCTCAGGCTGGATCCGACATGCTTGCTGCTGCCATACATATTTTGTGTCTGTTGCCATTGACCGCGCAAATCATGCGCCGTGACCCACAACGTGACATCTGGTTGTTTGCATCCGTTTGTATTGCGGCTGTCGGGACTGTCATTGTGCTGGGCCTAAGCGGTGAGGAACTTCAATCACGCGGCTTTACAGCAGCGTTGCATTGGTCGGAACTGTCTGTAATCCTTATTTTCGGCGGCCTTGCAATGTGTAAGGGCCCCAAACAAATTTGGCGTCTTGCCGGCTATATTGGCGCCTATTTGGTTTTGTTTGGTGGGGTCGCGGCCGTCTTTAATATGTTTGAACCGTTTTCGTCGGGGACCGTTACAGAACCTGTTTTGTATTCCGGTTGGCTTTGGGTACATATCGGAACATCTCTTGTAACCTACGCACTTGTGACATTGGCGGCAATTGCAGCCATGGCTTATGTCGTGCAGGAAGATGCACTGAAAAACCGGCGCCCGACCCGCTGGAGCCGCCGCCTGCCGCCGTTGCGTGATAGTGAATATATGCTGGTAGGGTTCCTGAAATGGTCAGCCTGGGTGCTGATCGTTGGTATCTTTACCGGTTTTGCCTTACGTCAGGTCGAAGGTCAGTCTCTTTTCTATATTGATCACAAGATGTTGCTAACTCTTCTGGGATTCACAGTCATCAGCACCCTGATCCTTATTCACGAAAAGTCGACCCTGCGCGGTCGCATGGCGGTGCGGTTTGTTCTTGGGGCATGGTTACTTCTGACCTTGGCGTTTCCGGGCGTCCGTTTTGTTTCGGCTTATTTAATCGGCTGATTGCCCGGTCAAGGCACCTAACCACTTTTCTTGTAAAGCAGGCTATATTCGACAATTCGCTTAGAGTTGTTGCAACGCCGCGCCAGTTTCATTAATCTGCCCAAGTTTTAGGCAATCGGATTTCCTTCATGTCTTTGCAGATCGGTTCTGTAGAAGTGCCAGAGAACGTCATTCTGGCACCTATGTCAGGTGTGACTGACCTTCCTTTCCGGCAACAGGTCCGCCAGTTTGGCGGCCATCTTGTCGTGTCCGAAATGATTGCGTCTGATGCCATGATCCGTATTCAGCGCCACCAGAAGGAAGTGCGCAAGATGCACGGTGATTGTGCAGCCGAAAGCCCGCTTTCCGTACAATTGGCAGGAACCGAGCCTGATGAAATGGCACTTGCGGCAAAGATGAACGAAGATCGCGGCGCAATGATCATCGACATCAATATGGGCTGCCCGGCCAAAAAAGTGACCAAGGGGTATGCCGGGTCAGCTTTGATGCGCGATGAAAGGCTTGCTGCCGATATTATTGAAGCAACCGTAAAAGCAGTTTCCGTCCCCGTAACGCTTAAGATGCGTTTGGGATGGGATGATGATAACCGCAATGCGCCACAGCTTGCGAAAATTGCCGAAGACCTTGGCATCGCGATGCTGACCATTCATGGACGCACGCGGTGTCAATTCTATAAAGGCGATGCTGACTGGGATGCAATTGCACTGGTTAAGCAAGCTGTATCGATACCTGTCATCGGCAATGGCGACATCAATCGCGAGGAAGATGCAGCAGAGATGCTGAAACGATCGGGGGCCGATGGTGTCATGGTTGGGCGCGGTGCGCAGGGGCGGCCATGGTTTCTGGCACAGGTTTCACATTATCTGAAAACCGGAAAAAAATTGGCCGCGCCGTCACTTGAAACGCAGATGGAAACCATTTTACGTCACTATGACGCGATGATGAAACATCACGGTCCGCAAGGAGTGCGGATCGCCAGAAAGCATTTAGCTTGGTATTGCAACGGCTTGCGAAATGCGACGGAGTTCCGTCGTGTCGTCAATGTGTTAAGCGATCCGGCTGAGGTTAAAGATCAGATCAGATCGTTCTATGAACCACTAATCAAAGGCGCATCTGAACAAGCTGCTGCCTGATAAACAACAATAATCAGTTTGACAAATTATCGGGGAAACTTTGAATGAGACTTGGATTTGGCAAGGGAAACGGCGTTGATCCAACTGGCGTGCTTAATGCAATTGCCAGTGCGGTCGTCGTATCCACACGTGACGGCAAAATCCGCTTTGTCAATCAGGCGACGGAACAGCTATTTAACGCCAGCGCTGCCATGCTATGCCGTAGTAATCTCAAAGATTTCATTCCCGGCGACAGTCCGGTTTTCTCTTTAATTAACCAAGCCATAGACGAAGCGACCCTGGTAGCTGACCACAACCTGCTGATTGAAAGCCCAAAAATCGGCAAGCACACTGTAAATCTGACGGTCGGGGCGATGCCCGATGACCCCGATTGTGCGGTTTTGACCTTCGAACCGCGATCAATCGCACAAAAGATCGATAATCAACTGCTTAGCCGCAGTTCTGCACGTTCAGTAAGCGCCATGGCAGCGATCCTGGCCCATGAAATCAAGAACCCGCTTTCAGGTATTCGTGGTGCCGCCCAATTGCTTGAACAAACTTCGAATGAAGATGACCGTGTGCTTACACGGTTGATCTGTGACGAGGCAGACCGCATTGTCAATCTGGTTGATCGGATGGAAATCTTTTCCGACAAGCCGCTGGAACGTGGTGCGGTTAATATCCATACAGTTCTCGAACATGTTCGTCGCCTGGCAGAAAACGGGTTTGGTAAACATCTGACGTTCGAGGAAATCTACGATCCGTCTTTGCCTCCGGTATTTGGTAACCGGGATCAGTTGATACAGGTTTTTCTGAATCTGCTTAAAAATGCTGGTGAGGCAATTGATCATGACACCGGTCACATTGTGATTTCAACGCGCTATCAACACGGTATCCGCCTTGCCGTCGCGGGAGGCGATGCCCGCGTTCACTTGCCACTTGTTGTATCGGTTCGTGATAATGGACCGGGTATTGCACCTGATATGCGCGAAAGCCTGTTTGATCCATTCGTGACGACCAAATCAACTGGTTCTGGTCTTGGCCTGGCACTGGTGGCTAAAATCATCAATGACCATGGTGGCGTGATCGAAGTGAAAGATGCACCGGGGGGCGGTGCAGAGTTTCAAATCATGTTGCCAATCTATAACCGCACACTGGCCGAAGACATCGGTGCGGGTAACGTAATGAAGAACAAGGAAGAAACCGTATGAGCCCGAGCCCGGCCCGAATTCTTGTTGCTGATGACGACCGTGCAATCCGCACGGTTCTAACGCAAGCATTATCGCGTCAGGGCCATGAGGTGCGCAGCACCGGTCATGGACGGACCTTGTGGGACTGGATTGCCGATGGGGACGGTGATCTGGTGATTACCGACGTCATGATGCCCGACGAGAACGGGCTCGACATGGTGCCGCGTATTCGCAAATTGCGCCCGGACCTTCGCGTGATTGTTATGAGTGCTCAGAACACGCTGCTGACAGCCGTTAAGGCCGCGCAACGCGGTGCTTTTGAGTATCTCCCAAAACCTTTTGACCTCAATGAGTTAATCAGCATTGTTGATCGTGCACTTGAAACGCCGCAAGCAGACGAGAGCGCTAAAACTCTGAATGACGAAGGCGATGATCGTTTGCCTTTGATCGGTCGTTCGGCGGCAATGCAGGAAATCTATCGTGCGTTGGCACGTCTGATGAACACCGATCTGACTGTCATGGTGACGGGCGAAAGTGGTACCGGTAAAGAACTGGTTGCGCGCGCCTTGCACGAATATGGTGGTCGCCGGCACGGCCCCTTTGTTGCGATCAATATGGCAGCCATCCCGCGCGAATTGATTGAAAGTGAACTGTTCGGTCACGAGAAGGGCGCCTTTACCGGTGCGAATGAGCGCAAGGTTGGCCGGTTCGAGCAAGCCGAGGGCGGAACCCTGTTTCTTGACGAAATCGGGGATATGCCGCTTGAAGCACAAACCCGTTTGTTACGTGTTTTGCAGGAAGGTGAATATACGCGTGTTGGCGGTCGGACACCGATCCGGGTCAATGTTCGCATTGTTGCGGCAACCCATCGTGATTTGCGCAAACTGATCCGCGAGGGCACTTTCCGCGAAGATTTATTCTATCGCCTAAATGTCGTGCCAATCCGTCTGCCAAGCCTACGAGAGCGCCTTGAAGACATTCCTGAACTGGTCAACCATTTCCTGATGCAGGCCAGCGAAGAGGGCCTGCCGCGCAAGACTCTTTCGTCTGAAGCAATGGCACGTTTGAAGGCGCATCGCTGGCCGGGCAATATTCGTGAACTTGAAAACATGGTTCGTCGCCTGACGGCGCTTTATTCGCATGACGTTATCGGCGTTGATGTGATCGAGACCGAGTTTTCGGAAAACAATCTCAGCGAGGCCGCACCGGTTGGCGAACCGCAGTCTTTGGCGGAATCTATCGAACGGCATGTTCGCGAATATTACGACGCACATGATGACGATCTGCCATCAAGCGGCCTTTATGACCGTATCCTGCGCGAGATGGAACGCCCGCTTCTGACTGTGACACTTGAGGCAACACGCGGTAATCAGGTTAAGGCCGCCGAAGTTTTGGGTCTTAACCGCAATACGCTTCGCAAGAAAATCCGTGATCTTGGACTGGAAGTTGTCAGGGGCGCAAAATGAACAAGGTCGGACGACCTCTCACCAGTCGTCTGATGCGTTCACGGTTCGTCAGATTTCTGGGGCGGCTTAGCCAATCGCGCAAATTCGCAATTAGCTTGGTTGCGGCGGCGCTGATCTCTGTTCTTGCGACCTATCTTGCGATGACCGGGACGGCACCACTGCGCCCAGAGCCACGCCTGATCCTTTTGTTGTTAAATATCGATCTGATTCTTGTTTTGGCGCTTGCGACCCTGGTTGCGCGCAAACTTGTTCAGATATGGGTGGAACGCAAACGTGGTGCGGCGGGGGCAAAGCTGCATACCCGCATGGTTTTGCTGTTCTCACTTGTTGCCATTACGCCGGCAATCATCGTATCCGTGTTTTCCGCCCTGTTTCTTCATTTTGGCATTCAGGGCTGGTTTAGTGATCGTATTCGTACCGCCGTCGAAGAAAGCATGGTCATTGCCGATGCTTACCTAAAAGAGCATCAGGAACTAATCCGTGCAGACGTTCTTGCAACGGCTAATGACCTACAACGTTTGGGGGTGACATTTGCAACCGACCGTGAACGTGTAGAGAGGATATTAACCGCACAAGCCGGTGCGCGCGGCTTGCCCGAAGCAGTTATCATTGATGGTACCGGCGAAGTTCTGGCCCAGTCCGATTACAGTTTTTCCTATGATCCCATTTTATCCCCGATCCCGCCTGAAGTTTTTGAACGCGCAAGAAGTGACGATGTTGTATTGCTGATTGGCAGTGCGGATAACCGCATTCGGGCGATGACACATCTTGATAGCTTTATCGACGGATATCTTTTGGTCGGCCGTTTCGTTGACCCCAATGTTCTTGAACGCATCGACAAGGCGCGCAAGGCTGTTACGGCCTATGAAAACCTTGAAGGTGAACGATCCGGGATCGTTATTACCTTTGTCATGATTTTCGTCCTGATTGCCGTGGTTTTGCTTTTGGCTGCTGTGACACTGGGATTAATGGTTGCGACACGGTTAGTCGAACCGATCTCGCAACTAATTCAAGGGGCTGAAAAGGTCCGTGATGGTGATCTGACGTTCAGAGTTCCTTTGGACGGGCAAGGTGACGAACTGGAAGCGTTAAGCCGTGCCTTCAACAGGATGACTGCCCAGCTTGATACCCAGCGCACAGAACTTGTTGCCGCCAATAGGTTAAATGATGAACGCCGCCGCTTTACCGAAGCCATTTTGGGGGGCGTGACGGCGGGGGTGATTGGCCTGGATGCACAAACCCATATCAATCTTCCGAACCGCAGTGCGTCGGACCTGATGGGGATTGATCTTGATAGCTGTATCGGGCGATCCATCTGTGAAGTTATTCCCGAATTTTCCGAACTTTTCGAAGATCTTCATAAGGAAGGTGATCGCAGCAAATCGCGTCAGATCGAAATTCGGCGTGACGGGCTTAACCTGATGCTGCTTGCGCGTGTAACGGTGGAGCGCGCCGAAGATAAATCTATTTTTGGTTATGTCGTGACATTTGATGACGTGACCGAACTTCAAACGGCACAGCGTATGGCCGCATGGGCCGATGTTGCGCGGCGCATTGCCCACGAAATCAAAAACCCATTAACCCCGATCCAGCTTTCAGCTGAACGCCTTAAACGTAAATATCTTAAGGAAATTAAAACCGATACAGAGGTCTTTAAAACCTGCACCGACACCATTATCCGTCAGGTCGGTGATATTGGGCGAATGGTCGATGAGTTTTCAAGCTTTGCCCGAATGCCAACCCCCAAAATGCGGTCGGAAAAAATCGTTGATCTGGTGAAAAGTGCGGTTTTCCTGCAAAAACAAGCCAACACAAAGATCACCTATGATTTCGACGGTAAAGCTGGTCGGGAAATTGAAATTTCATGTGATTCCCGTCAGGTTAGTCAATGTCTAACCAATACGCTTAAAAACGCTGCCGAAGCCATTGAGGGAAGAGACAGTGAAGGCGTGGAATTGTCACCGGGGCATATCGAAATTTCTGTAACGCGCTCTGATGAACATCAACGCGTCTACATTACTGTTGCGGATAATGGCAAAGGTCTTCCGATTGAAAATCGTGAAAGACTGACCGAACCATATATGACCACACGTTCAAAAGGCACTGGCCTTGGGCTTGCGATCGTCAAGAAAATCATGGAAGACCACGGCGGAGAGCTTATACTCGCCGACGGTATCAAAAGTGGTGCAACGGTTACACTTGCGTTTCCGACCGTCAGTAAAAACGTAACTGCGGAAGAAACGGCAGAAAGCAATTCTTCGAACAACTGATCTGGTTGTTTCATCAGCAATACTAATACGGGCATATTGGTCACGACATGGCGCACGATATTCTGATCGTCGATGATGAAGAAGACATCCGGTCTCTGATCGCCGGAATCCTGGAAGACGAGGGCTATAAGACCCGACAGGCGGGCTCCAGCCAGGAAGCCCTGTCCGAGGTGGCAGCACGTAGGCCAAGCCTTGTTGTCCTTGATATCTGGATGGATGAAAGCGATCACGACGGTATTGAGACCTTAAAGTTTATCAAGCGCGAGCATAGTGAAGTGCCGGTCGTGATGATTTCCGGCCACGGCAATATTGAAACCGCGCTCGAAGCATCACGCAGCGGTGCGTATGATTTCATTGAAAAACCGTTCAATACGGATCGACTGTTGCTGGTTGTCGAGCGGGCAATTGATGATGCCCGTCTACGTCGTGAAAACCGCGAACTGACTTTGCGGGCAGGGGGCGACACTGAACTTATCGGCGGATCATCGGCGATTAACGGCCTTCGTCAGGCAATTGATCGTGTCGCACGCACCGGCAGCCGTATTCTCATTTCCGGACCTGCCGGTTCTGGCAAAGAAGTCGTCGCACGCCTGATACACAAAAACTCTGCCCGCGCCGAAGCGCCATTTGTGGTGCTGAATTGTGCAAATATTTCACCAGAAACGATGGAAGAATCCCTGTTTGGTGCTGTTGCCGCAGCCAATCGGGAAGCCCGCACCGGCGTGCTCGAACTTGCCCATGGCGGGACGCTGTTACTTGACGAAGTGGCCGATATGCCGCTTGAAACACAAGGTAAGATTGTTCGGGTCCTGCAGGAGCAAACATTCGAACGTGTTGGCGGGTCCATTCCGGTCAGCGTCGATGTTCGTGTGATTGCAACAACGGCACGCGATCTGGAAGAACGGATTGCAGCCCAACGGTTCCGACAGGACCTGTATTACCGTCTGAATGTTGTCCCTTTGCAGGTTCCATCGTTGCAGCAACGCCGCGACGATATTCCGGATTTGGCGGAATGTTTTCTGGTCCGTTATGCCGAAGCCACAGGTTTGCCAAGGCGCAAGCTGTCAGGCGAGGCCATGGCTGCCCTGCATTCCTATGACTGGCCCGGCAATGTTCGTCAGTTACGCAATGTGATCGAACGCTTGATGATCATGGCGCCTGATGACAGTACGGATATCATCAGCGGCAAAATGTTGCCATCCGAACTGTTTGCTGATGTGCCGGTCGCTTTGAACTTTGACAAGACCAGTGAAATCATGGCATTGCCTCTGCGCGAAGCCCGGGAGATGTTCGAAAAGGAATATCTGCAAACACAAGTGGAGCGCTTCGGCGGGAACATTTCCAAAACTGCAAGCTTTGTAGGCATGGAACGTTCGGCTTTGCATCGGAAACTCAAAAGCCTGGGCGTAAACGGGGAACGTGCGGATTAATCCGCCCCGAAACGGTCCAGAATCTTTTGAACGGGAGACGAAATAATGAAGGTCATCATTTGCGGCGCCGGGCAGGTGGGGTTTCACATTGCCAAATACCTTGCTGCCGAAAACAATGATGTAACGGTTATCGATCAGTCGGAAGAACTTGTTCGCAAGATTTCTGATACGCTGGAAGTCAAGGGCATCATCGGGTTTGGTTCTCATCCTGATGTCCTGCAACAGGCCGGTGCAGATGAAGCTGACATGTTGATCGCGGTGACCTTTGCCGATGAAGTCAATATGACGGCCTGTCAGGTTGCCCATTCATTATTTAATGTGCCAACCAAAATCGCCCGTATTCGTAGCCAAACCTATTTACAGCCGGAATGGGCCAGCCTGTTTGGCCGTGAAAAGCTGCCCATCGACGTGGTTATTTCACCCGAGATGGAAGTTGCCCGTGCCGTGGCGCGCCGTCTTCAGGCGCCGGGCGCGTTCGACATGATCCCGTTTGCCGATGATAAGGTTAAAATCCTAGGTTTACGCTGCAACGAAGATTGCCCGGTAATCAATACACCGCTGCGCCAGCTCCATCAGTTGTTCCCGGATCTGAATATCTCGATCCTTGGCATGATCCGCAATGACAAGCCGGTTTATCCAAAGGGCGAGGATCAGATGCTGGCGGGGGATCTTGTCTATCTGGCTGTATCAAGCGACCAGGTGGATCGGGCGATGTCGGCCTTTGGACATGAAGACCCCGAGGCCCGCCGCATTGTTATTTTTGGTGGTGGCAACATCGCATTGTTCTTGGCTGAAGAAATCAACAAAAACTTCCCCGGTGTTACCACGCGACTGATCGAATCAGACCCGGAACGGGCACGCTATGTCGCGCAGAAACTGCCGAAGAAAAGTGTCGTTTTGCTCGGTGACGTTCTTGATCCCGAATTGCTTGAAGAAGCCAATGTTGGCAATGCCGAAGCCGTTGTCGCCCTGACCAATGATGACGAAACCAATATTCTATCGTCGCTTTTGGCCAAACGCTATGGCTGCCCGCGCGCCCTGACGCTGATCAACAAAAGCACCTATACCTCGCTTGTGTCCGAACTGGGTATCGATGTGGTTATTAGCCCGCGCATGACGACGGTATCGACCATTCTGCATCATGTGCGCCGGGGCCGTATCCGGGCGGTTCATAGCCTATCCGAAGGCTTTGGCGAGGTTCTTGAGGCAGAGGCACTTGAAACCGCCCCCATTGTTGGTAAGGCGATCAAGGATATCTCCATGCCGGCCGGTGTGGTGTTTGGTGCGATCTTGCGGAACGGCGAGGTCGTCATGCCGCGCGCCAATACCGTGATCGAGGCTAATGACCGTATTGTGGTCTTTGCCGGGTCCGAACAGATCAAGAAAGTCGAAAAAATGTTTGCGGTTCGGCTTGAATACTTCTGATGCTTCGCATGATATTTGACGACTAACTGGCTGGAAATAAATATATGATTGAAAAATCACCTGCGCGACCAAATGCCGTGATCTTTGACTGGGACAACACGCTTGTCGACAGTTGGGAAACCATTCAGGCCGCCCTTAACCTGACCTTTGATGATTTTGGCAAGGAACGTTGGGACCTGATCGAAACCAAAACGCGGGTTGCGCGATCATTGCGTGACAGCTTTCCAGCTCTGTTCGGTGAAGACCGCTGGGAAGAAGCCAAGGATCGGTTCTATGCTCATTTTCAGGCCATTCATCTTGAAACTCTGACGCCATTGGCCGGTGCACATGATTTGCTGTGTGCCTTGCGTGATGGCGGCGTCTATCTTGGGGTGGTTAGCAACAAGAACGGTGATTTCTTGCGATCAGAAGTTGCCCATCTTGACTGGGGACATTTCTTTGGTGGTGTTATCGGGGCAACCGACGCGGAAAATGACAAACCTGCGGCCGATCCAGTCCATCTTGCAATGGGCGACTCTGCTGCGACGCAATACGAGAATCTTTGGTTTGTTGGTGATAGTGTGGTTGATATTCAATGTGCGCGCAATGTCGGCGCAACAGCGATCCTGATCGGTGAAGAAATAACCGGCCACGGGGATGCCACGAATTCCGCGAATCTTAGCCCTGATTGGCATTTCCCCGATTGTGAAGCGCTTGTTAGGCTTGTAAAAAGCTTTGCGAAGGTCTTATAGTTCATTCAGGTCATAAAAAATTGGGGCCGGAACCGTAACAGACAAAAAAGTCATCGGTTCTGCACTTACCTTGGCCACCCGAAACGAAAAAAACGCTCATAAAAGAAGGCTAGGTCTAACCAATGGCGGAAAAATCACAAAATGTTCAGGACGTTTTCCTGAATTATTGCCGTAAAAACAAAACGCCGGTTACCGTGTTTCTGGTCAACGGAGTCAAATTGCAGGGAATCATTACCTGGTTTGATAATTTCTCTGTTTTGCTGCGGCGCGATGCTCACACCCAACTCGTTTACAAACATGCGATTTCGACGGTAATGCCGACGACACCGATTAAATTGTTTGATCCGAGCCAGCCAGCGACGGACGAAGAAAATAGCTGATGAATCTCTGACTACGGGGGCTAACGGCGAAGACGACAGCCCCCGGGTCCTGGTTTTCCATCCGGAACTGAAACGTGCAGATCAAGCTGGATCTTGGCGCGACTCATCGTCGCGACTGGAAGAAGCCGTCAGCCTGACCGGCGCACTGGATTTCGAAGTGGTGGGCGCAGAAATCGTGCCCATCGCTAAAACACGCCCGGGAACCTTGTTTGGTACCGGCGTGGTCGAGCGACTTGGCACTCAGATCAAAGCCGAAGAAGCCGACATTGTTATGGTTAATGGCAAGCTTTCCCCGATCCAGCAACGTAATCTGGAGCGCGAGTGGAAATGCAAGGTCATCGACCGTACCGGTCTTATTCTTGAAATTTTCGCGGATCGTGCGCGCACCCGTGAAGGGCGTCTGCAAGTTCAACTGGCGTTATTAAGTTATCAGAAATCCCGTTTGGTTCGCACATGGACGCACCTTGAGCGTCAACGTGGTGGCCGTGGATTCCTTGCCGGACCGGGTGAACGTCAGATCGAAATCGACCGTCGTTTGATCGGTGACAAGCTGGCCAAACTGCGGCGTGAACTTGAAGAAGTCAAACGGACCCGCGAACTTCACCGCGAGGCACGCCGCCGTGTGCCATATCCGATTGTTGCACTGGTGGGCTATACCAACGCCGGGAAATCAACACTGTTCAACCAATTGACAGTCTCCGATGTCTTTGCCGAGGACATGCTGTTTGCAACCCTTGACCCGACCATGCGTGGGCTTGTACTGCCCAGTGGTCGCAAGGTGATCCTGTCTGATACGGTTGGTTTCGTTTCCGATCTGCCACATGACCTTGTCGCGGCTTTCCGGGCGACCCTGGAAGAGGTTCTAGAGGCGGATCTGATCATTCATGTTCGCGATGCATCGTCTCATGAAACCGAAGCCCAGAAGCTTGACGTGCTTGAGGTCCTAAAGGAACTCGGCCTGCAAAAAGCAATTGATGGCGAAGAGCTGGTCGAAGCCCTTAATAAATGTGATCAGCTTGATGATGAATGCCTGACAGCGCTGCAGGAATATTCGGCACGCCATCCCAACACTGTTGCGATTTCAGCAATCAAAGGCACGAATTGCGATGGCCTGCTGGCTTTGATCGAAGGTCGCCTGACACAAGATATGCCCGTTTTCGAGGTTCGCGTTCCCTATGCGGATGGCAAGGCGCTTGCCCGGCTTTACGAACAAGGTGAAGTCCTTAAACGTCTTGACGGAGAAGACGGGATTTTGGTTCAGGTTCGCATTGATGAAAGCCGTGTCGGCCGGTTTGAAGACTGGTGCGCAAAATCCGGGTTCGATCCGCACCTTTTGTAGGATTGAACCCTTCTGAAACTAAGACCTGAAAGGAACAAAGCGTGATTAGTGTCGATATGGATAAAGTCACCGGGATTATCCGTGAAGTATCGGCCGAGGAAATTGCTCCACGTTTTGGCCAGCTAGGAAAAGACGATATTGATACCAAGACCCATGCCATGGATCTGGTAACCATTGCCGATACCGAGGCTGAACGCGTTCTGACCCTGCGCCTGACAGACCTTTTACCAGGCAGTGTCGCCCTTGGCGAAGAAGCCGCCCATGCCAATCCTGAACTGGCGGACCGCGTATTTGCCGGGGATGCCCCAATCTGGATCATTGATCCGGTCGACGGCACCAAAAACTTTGCCCATCACCGTCAGCCATTTCGCTGCATGGTCGCGCTTTATCATGGCGGCGAAACCGTTGCGGCCTGGATTATGGATCCGATTGAAGGATTTGCAACTGTCGCTGAAAAAGGGGCCGGAACGTTCCATAACAGCGTCCCGGTCAGAGTTAGATCAAATATTCAAACTGCAAAGGATGCCAAGGGTTTCCTGATCTCCTTTGCACGTGATCGCATCCGCAAGCACTACGGCCATCTCGATTTCTTTGATGGCATTGCACATTATTCCTGCTGTGGGGCGGAGTATCAGGAAATTGCGCAGGGACTGTTTGATTTCTGTGCCTATCGCAACCTGAAACCGTGGGATCACGCGCCAGGAACACTTCTTGTGCGTGAAGCAGGCGGAATTGCCAGATATATCACCCGTTCCGGAACAGATGAGTATCATGCAGATGGTGATGCTCCGGGTTTGCTATGTGCATCATCGCCTGAACTTTGGGCCGAAATGAACGAACTTTTATTGCCACTTTTCGGATCGTAAAAGCGTACGCAAATTCCAATAAGTCAATTGCTTCTGCGGCGTTCTGCCTTTTTGGCTTCATTCCAAAGCCCATCCATTTCCTGAAGATCGGATTGGCCCGCATTGCGACCATCCCGGGCTAATTCGTTTTCTATAAAATGGAACCGTCGGGTAAATTTCAGATTGGCCCGACGCAAGGCAACCTCGGGATCAACCCCCAGCTTGCGCGATAAATTTGCCATCACAAACAACATATCACCCAGTTCGTCCTCAACCCGGTCCTGATCGGGGGTTTCCGTCAACTCGGCCTGTAACTCGCCAATTTCTTCATGCAATTTGTCAAAGACTTCGTCGGTACTTGGCCAGTCAAACCCGACACGTGCCGCACGTTTCGTCAATTTTTCGGCACGCATAAGGGCGGGCAGGGCGCTGGCCACACCATCGAGCGCACTGTGGCGTTCATGTCCCTTGATTTCGGCCTTTTGCGCACGCTCAGAGGCCTTGATCTTTTCCCATGTCTGATTGACACCATCCGTGGTTTTAGCCTCTCCATCGCCAAAAACATGCGGATGGCGTTCAATCATCTTGGAAACAATGCTATTGGCAACATCTTCAAAGGTGAAATGTCCGTCCTCGGTAGCCATCTGGGAATGAAAAACAACCTGTAGCAACAAGTCGCCAAGCTCTTCACGTAGCTCGTTCATGTCACCTTGGGCAATTGCATCGGCAACTTCATAAGCTTCTTCGATGGTGTAGGGGGCAATGGTGGCAAAGTTTTGCTCCAGATCCCACGGGCAACCACCATCCGGATCGCGCAATTTTGCCATAACATCCAGTAATGCATTGATTGCCTTGCTGTTATGTTTGGTCATGGTAACGTTTTCCTGCGTTGGGCGTGATATCGGGGATGATTGCCGGTTCTTCTGTCGTAACGTGATGCAGCCTGTGTGACAAGATATGGAATACGACAAAATAAAACCCGCCAATTCAATATTGACGGGTTTTATTCATTTGAACTTTTGCCGATTTTGATCAGGCGGCAGCAAGTGTCGCACGCTTGTTTTCACCGATGCCTGCGACGTTAGCTGATTTACCTTCGATCAGGCCACGATGTAATGCCTTGATCGCCTTGTTAAAGTCGCCTTCTGCAACAACGAACTGAAGATCAACGCGGCGGCTTGGATAGTGGCTGGCCACCAGTTCAATGCCACTGGCATCAAGGATGCCAACCGCACGGGCAAACAATCCCGGCTCATTAATATTTGCACCGATAACCGACACAATCGCGACCTTGCGGGTCTTAACCGTTGCTTCGGGCTGTTTGGCTTCGATCTCGTCAACACAGCGACGGACTTGCTTCAGCGACGTTGAAACATAATGCGTGATCGTATTGGCATTCAGGTTTTTGGTCACCGTCGGAACCTTAAAACGCTTCAACACGCTAAGGATGGTTTCCTCACCTCCGGCAACACCAACCATGTCTTGATTAAAGACCTCGATCTCGAATGCAGTTGGAACACCGGTAACAATTTCAACACGGCTATCATCAGGGTCCCAGTGATCGTCAATAACCGTGCCCGGATGTTCCGGCTCAAAGGTATTGGCAATGCGGAGCGGGATGTCATTCTGGCGTAGCCCTTTGGCTGCACGCGGATGAATGGCTTCCATGCCCATATTCGACAACTGATCGGCAACGTCATAACTGGTGCGGCCAATCGGACGCACGGCATCTTCGCCAACAATGCGCGGGTCAGCGCTGCTAAGGTGGAATTCCTTGTGAATGATCGCTTCGCGCGCCTGGGTCAGGCAAGCAATGCGCGAAAACGTCACTTCGCTATAACCTCTGCCATAGATGCTCATCAAACCTTCGCTGCACTGGGCATAGCCGGTGGCAATGGCAAGCTGACTTTTAAGATCGATATCGGCAAAAACCTTTTCGATCCGGCCATCAAGGGTCGAGGCTTCCGGTTCACGCCAGCCTGACAGATCGGCAAAAACCGCGTTCACGCCTTTGGCGCGCAATAACAACATGGTGTTATGCGCACTGTGGGATTCTCCAATTGCGCTTAGCATTTCACGAACAGTCAGCAGATGTTTTTCAAGCTTGAAATGCCCAAAGCTGCAAAGGCGATGCAAATCCATCAAACAGCTTCGCGTACCTTCAACCCGTTCCTGAACAAAGGCATTAGCCAATTTCAGTTCCGGCGCGTCGCCAAAGATTTCCTCGTTGATAGCGCACATCTTATCGGCAACCTTGGTCAGGGTATCCCCCCAGGCCCAGTCGGTTTCCGATCCGGCATAAAGCTGATAGACGCCAGCCTCACCGGTTTTTTTGTTTTCCAGCAGCAGGTCCGTAAACCCGCCATAAGCTGAAACAACAAATACACGATTGTAAAGCTCGTCTTCGCTGCGATCGCCAACCAGAATGTTATCCATGACCGCATTAACCTGCGACATCGACGTTCCGCCAATCTTGTGAACGCTATGCCCAACGTCCGTTTTTTTGTCCATTTTTTTATGGGTTGAAATCATGCGGCCTCCTTTGGGGGCGTTTCCTTGAAATGGTCTGTTCGTGATTTTTTGGGGCGGTCATTAAGCCGCCCCAAATGAAGGGCCTAGCTTGCCAGCGCATCACCGTCGAGCGGATAAACGCCGTTCTTATCGTGTGTTTCACGACCGTTAAGTGGCGGATTGAATGCACAGGCAACAACCATGTCCTCTGTGCCGCCGCGCAAGTAATGGCGATCATGCTTGTTAAGGATGTAAACCGTGCCGGGTTCAATCTTGTATTTCTTGCCATCCGCAATGGTTTCGACTTCGCCATTGCCTGAAATGCAATAAACGGTCTCGAAATGGTTTGCGTAGCAAATCTCGGTCTCGGTTCCGGCATAGATCGTGGTGATGTGGAACGAAAAACCCATGCCATCATCGGCAAGTGACAACCGCGTGCTTTCCCAATTGTCAGAAACAACACGACGACCAGAGGCTTCACATTCTTTCAATGTGCGAACAATCATACTTAACTCTTTGATTCAATTTAAGTTGTTGGGCAGGGCGATGCATCAAACATCACCAAACCGAATTACTCGGCAGCGGCTTTCACCGGGGTAACATCTTTACCCATTGCCTTGGCCGTCGCCATTTCCAGGATGTCGAGGCCATGGGCCAGATCGTCCTTTGAAATGATCAGCGGAACAAGGCATTTTACAACCTCGTCTTCCGGGCCACTGGTTTCAATCACCAGATTATGGGCAAAGCATTCCTTGGTGACTTTCGATGCAACATCGCCACTTTCAAAGCAGATACCCTGCATCAAGCCACGACCCTTGCGATAGATTTTGCCATCGCCATACCGTTTCGCAATTTCTTCAAGACGTGCGCCAAGAAATGCTGCCTTGTCACGGATATCATTTTGGAATTTGTCATCTGACCAAAAATGATCAAGTGCGGCGGTCGCCGTTACAAAGGCATGATTATTTCCACGGAATGTGCCGTTGTGTTCGCCCGGATGCCAAACATCGAATTCCGGTTTGATCAGAACGATTGCCAATGGCAAGCCATATGCCGAAAGCGACTTTGACAGGGTTACCATATCAGGTTTGATACCGGCGGGTTCAAAGCTAAAGAACGTGCCGGTACGGCCACAGCCAGCCTGAATGTCGTCAACGATCAGAAGAATGTCATGCTTGCGGCAAACCTGTTCCAGTTTTTTCAACCACCCAAAGTCAGCAGCATTTAAACCGCCTTCACCTTGAACGGTTTCAACAATGACAGCCGCGGGCAGGGCGATGCCACTGGAATTGTCGCCAAGGACACGATCCAGATATTCGGTGGTATCTGCACCGTCCCCCATATAGCCGTCAAACGGTACGGCAACCGCATTATCGAGCGATACACCAGCAGCACCACGATGGTGTTCGTTACCCGTAATCGCCAACGCACCAAGCGTGACACCGTGGAAACCGTTTGTGAACGATATAACAGTTTCACGACCCTTGACGCGGCGCGCCAGTTTAAGGGCTGCCTCAACCGCATTGGTGCCGGTCGGGCCGGTAAACTGGATTTTATAATCCATATTCCTCGGCTTAAGGACTTTGCTTTCCATGGCTTCAAGGAAAGCTTCCTTGGCTTTGGTATGCATGTCCAGGCCGTGGGTGATGCCGTTCGATATAATGTAATCGATCAGCTTTTTCTGCAGCACGGGATGATTATGGCCATAATTCAGGCTACCGGCACCGGCAAGAAAATCGAGATAGCGTTTGCCATCGGTATCTGTCAACCAGGCACCTTCGGCTTTTTCAAAAGTAACGGGGAAGGAGCGTGCATAGCTCTGGACTTCCGATTCAAGGCGATCAAATACAGTCATAATTCCCTCTTTATGATTGGGAAAATAAAGAATGATCCTGTCATGCCAAACGTCCGGACAGGCCGGTTGTTCCAGTTAAGCGGTGTCAGGATTTCTAAAATCAGTGCGGTATTGGGTCAGGCCGCGACGCGCACAACATCGGCGCGTGCGAACGGCCCGATCTGCCACAGAATCTCACTGGCAGCAGCCCCATCGAAATGGGTTTCGCGTTCGAACTGGACCTTGCGCTTGACCTCGGTTTCCAATTCGCGTGCCACGGAACGAAAAACGCCTTGTGACGGCGCATTGGACGATGTGATCGTCGTCTGCAGCTCGGTCACATCGTGACAAATCTGGCGTTCCAGAATCTCAAGGATCATGGACTTTGCTAGTTTAAGGCCACGTGCTTTGGGTGACACGGCAACCTGCCAGATAAATAGCCGTTCCGGATGCGCCGGAACAATATAGCCAGACACAAAACCAACTGTCTGGCCATCAAGCTCGGCAATCACGCAGGTATCTGCGAAATGCGAGCACTGCAACAGGTTGCAGTAAACAGAGTTTTCATCCAACGGTTTGCATTGCGCAATCATTTCATTGACTGCGGCACCGTCGGTTGCCTTGGGTTTCCGGATCGTTAGATTGGCGTTGTGGCCGGTATTGCCGCTTTTGGTGGCAATTTTCATCTGTCTATCTGCCTCGTTATTTCGATACACGATCTTTCCTGTCGCGTCAGATATATAGATGATCGATGCAAAAAGGTCAACACAGCGGTCGTGACGATATGATGAAATATATAAAAATCATTTTAAATCAATATGATGGCTGAATAAATCAACTTTGCTAATTATTCGGAAAATTAAATTATATCGTCCATATATTTCAACATATTTCGATAGATAAACACTTCGATGAACGAAGTGTAATGGCGGGAAAGCGTTGCAGAGCGACGGTTCGGCGGTTATTACTTTGGGAAATTAAAACAACAAACCGTGGAATCACCGCATGGACAAGTTGCACGAAGCACTCATTTCAATTCGACGGATCCTGCGGGCCAGCGATATCCATGCGAAAAAGCTGGGCAAGGTAACCGGGCTGAAAACATCGCAACTTCTTGTTCTTCAGTCTCTCGAGGAATTCGGGGAAATGACAGTCGGGGAAATCGCGAATAAGGTTAATCTTGCCCAGGCATCCGCAACTGCATTGGTGGATAAGCTTCAGGCGATGAACATCGTCCTGCGCGTGCGTGGTGACGCCGATAAACGCAAGGTATTTGTCCGCCTGACAGATTATGGCCGCACAGTTCTGGATCGTGCGCCAATGGCGCTTCATGATCGTTTTTCTGATAACTTCAAGGCACTGGAAGAATGGGAGCAAAGCTTCCTTATTGCGGCTTTGCAACGCGTATCAGGGATGATGGATGCCAGTGACTATGACGCGGCACCATTGCTCGACCACGAGGTGATTGTCGAAAAGAGCAGTGATCCATCTCGTTCGACACATTAATCGATATTCCGACCGTCAGCACACCCAGCAGTCAACTCTGCACTGATGATGATGCTCATTGGTGCGGGGTGAAATCCTGCTGCAATTAGGCAGGTCATAAGCCCAAGATAATACAGATACACCAGTAAGGTGTTGAATTTATTCATATAAAAATTTGTCATAATATATATTATAGAACTAATCGGTGTCCTGAATATATGCCTCTGTATCGGCACGCAGACAGATTAATCAACGTTGATAACAAGCCCGTCGTAAGCTGGCGCAACATTTTCCGGTGTATCTGCCATTGCCTGATCGTAATCCAACAGGATGCTCATATGGGTAAAGTATGTCTGTTTAGGTTTAAATTCGGCAACCCATTCCAGCGCCTTTTCAAGATGCGCGTGTGTTGCATGCGGCTTGTGGCGCAGACAATCCACAACCCAGACATCCAGCCCATAAAGATGTTCGCGTGATTCTTCGGGGAAATCCACCACATCGGTTGAATAGGCAAAGTTGCCAACCCGGAAACCCAGCGTTTCGCCGTAACCATGGCTCTGGCTAAACGCCGTTATCGGAACCCCTGCTGGCACTAGCGGTCCGGAAATCACATGCGGGATCAAAACCGGTTTATAGTAAAAATCCACGCCCTCAGCCAAAGGCTCAAACACATAACCAAACCGATGATCGATTTCAGCTATCGTAGTTGATGATGCATAAACATCAATCGGTCGATGCATCGCGACATTGATCCATCGAAGCTCGTCAATGCCATGAACATGATCGGCATGTGCATGGGTGAACAGTACAGCATCAATATGATTGATATCGTGCTGTAATGCCTGTTCACGAAAATCCGGCGTTACATCGACAAGAATCTTCTTTCCCGCCTGCTCGATCAGGATCGAGCTTCTAAGCCGCCGGTTTTTCGGGTTTTTCGGATTACACTTTCCCCATCCCAAGCCAACTGATGGGACTCCGTTCGAGGATCCGCAGCCAAGGATGGTAATTTTCGTCACTGCGCATCAGCCTCCAGCGTCAGCAGGTGTTTGCGATCAGCCTTGGTAAATAGTGCAAAGAAATTATCCGTGGTCGCACGTGCGATCTCTTCAACACTTACACCTTTTATTTCTGCCAGTTTTGCCGCCGTATGGGCGACATAGCTGGGTTCGTTTGGCTTACCACGCTTGGGTACCGGCGCCAGATATGGCGCATCGGTTTCCACCAACAATCGCTCAAGCGGCACATCGGCGACCGCAGCCTGAATCTCCTTGGCGGAATTAAAGGTAATAATCCCAGAACACGAGATGTAAAACCCGATCTTCAATGCGCGCTGCGCCAGCATGGCCGAACTTGAAAAACAATGAATGACACCGGTGAACGGGCCCTTGGCATATTCTTCTTCAAGGATATCCATGGTGTCATCATCGGCATCGCGCGTATGCACGATTAAGGGTAGACCGGTTTCACGACAGGCCGCGATATGCGCGCGGAAACTTTGTCGCTGGGCATCACGCGGGGCATGATCGTAATAGTAATCCAGACCACTTTCACCAATCCCGATGATTTTTGGATCGGATGCCATCTCAATCAAGGTGTCGGGGCTAGATAGCCCCTCCTCGCCCGCCTCATGCGGATGAACCCCGACAGTGCAATAGATATGATCTGCCTTGGCGGCAACGGCACGAACATTTTCAAACGTTGAAAGTTTCACACCAATGCTAACCATCATGCCGACGCCAGCATTGCGCGCACGCGCGACAGTTCCGGCAAAGTCTTCGGAAAACTGCGGATAATCCAGATGGCAATGGCTGTCGACGAGGGCGACATTCATGCTTTCTCTCCGTCGTCTTCAGTCTCGACATAACGCGGAAAAACGCCTTCTGGCTTCGGAATTTCAGTACCTGCCGTTAGGGTATGATCCGGGCCAAGATGTTCAAACCCGCGCTGATTTTCAGGCAAGACCAGTTGATCAAGGATTTTTGCAGCCGATTGCGGCATCAATGGCTGAACCATGATCCCGACATGTCGGATAACCTCTGCCAGCACATAAAGGACGGTTTCCATACGTGCCGGATCGGTTTTCTTCAGTCCCCAGGGGGCCATTTCATCGACATAACGATTGGCGTCGCCCACCAGTTCCCAAATTGCCTCGATCCCCTTATTGAAGGCTTGGGTATCGAAAAGCGGACGCACAACATCAAGCATGCCATAGGCTTTACTCAGAATGACCTGATCAGCGTCGATAAACGCACCCGGATTTGGCATCATCGCATTACAGTTCTTATGGATCATCGACAGAACGCGCTGACACATATTGCCAAGATCATTGGCAAGCTCGCTGTTCATGCGGTTGACCATTGAGCGATGAGAAAAATCACCGTCATTGCCAAATGGCACTTCGCGCAACAGGAAATATCGCGTCTGATCCAGACCGTATTTAGCCGTCAGATCATAGGGATCAATAACGTTGCCAGTTGATTTCGAAATCTTTTGGCCTTCATTGGTCCACCAACCATGTGCAAAGACGCGTTTGGGTGGTGCGATACCAGCTGCCATCAGTAACGCTGGCCAGTAAACCGCATGGAAACGTGCGATATCCTTGCCCACCATATGAAGGTCAGCAGGCCAGTATTTGGCAAGCTTGTCCGGATCGACATCAGGATAACCAACTGCGGTCAGATAGTTTGTCAGGGCATCAACCCAGACATACATGACATGGTCTTCGTTCCCCGGAACCGGAACACCCCATTTAAAGCTGGTGCGCGACACTGAAAGATCATGCATACCGCCTTTAACAAAGCTGAGAACTTCGTTACGGCGTGACTGAGGAGCAATAAAATCAGGATTGTCGTCATAAAACTTCAGCAGACGATCGCCCCATTCCGACAACTTGAAGAAATAGCTCGGCTCAGAAACCCATTCAACCGGTGCGCCGGTCGGTGCAAGCTTCTGACCGTCTTTTTCGATCAGTTCTTTCTCGCCATAGAAAGCCTCGTCACGTACCGAATACCAGCCGTCGTAGGAACCAAGATAAATCTCGCCCTTCTCGACCAGCGTCTTCCACAATGCCTGGCAGGCATTTTTGTGGCGCTCTTCGGTCGTGCGGATGAAATCATCGTTGGAATAGTTCATATGCACGGCCAAATCGCGGAAATTCTGCGACACCTGATCGGTGAATAATTGCGGATCAATCCCCTTGGCAGCAGCAGATGCATCCACTTTCTGACCATGTTCATCGGTCCCGGTCAAAAACATCACGTCAAAACCGTCCAGGCGCTTGAAGCGGGCCAATACGTCACAGGCAAGCGTGGTATAGGCATGGCCTATGTGGGGCTTGTCATTAACGTAATAGATCGGTGTGGTGATGTAATAGGGCTGTTTGTGCCCGGTCATGGTCGCAAATCCTTCGCGCAAGTCGTGAAACAAAACGGCCCGAAACTCAGTGTTCCAAGCGGGCCGTTATGGTCATAATTCCGATTGATTGGTGCTTTTTTAGTTTCGCATGGTTTCTTCAAGCATGAAGAACGCATTGAGCAAAGCCTGTTTGCGATCAAGATGCAAGCCACGCGTGGCACTCATCAATTCGCTGATCTTTTCCCACACCTCAATCCATTGATCAAGCGGTTGCGCAGCAGCCATGCGCTGCATTGCTGCCAATTCGCCGTCAACAACTTCGCGGGGTGCCTGCCCGGTTGCACCAAAACGGATCAACCGCCCCAGCCACCAATGCAACAACTGTGTAATGGTCGCAAAGGCCGCGTCGCGATCCGCGGGTGAAAACCGTTCCGCAAATTTATGTAGTGCCAAAACGTCAGCATTGGGGAGTGATGCTATCAACTGAACCAGTTCGGTATAAAGCTCAAGCCCGCCGACATCATGCAATTGAAGGGCACGACCAATACTGCCTTCGGCAAGACCGGAAAGCGCATCACGTTCGCCAAGATCAAGATCCGGGCAATAACGACCCAAAAGCTCAACCACCTGATGATCTTCAAGTGCCCCAAGGTTCAACCTGCGACAGCGCGACCGAATGGTTGGCAACAATTTCCCCGGTTGATGTGCAACCAGGATCATCATCGCGTTGGCCGGCGGTTCTTCCAATACCTTCAAAATGGCGTTGGCCGCATTGCGGTTCAATTCATCCGCCGCATCGACGATCACAATTCTCCAACCGCCTTCGGCCGCCGTTTTTGACATGAAATTGCCAACTGTACGCACGCTATCAACGGTGATTTCACCCTGCAGACGCTTTTTCTTTTCGTCATATTGGCGTTCGATAACTTTCAGGTCACCGTGACCGCCGCCAGCGATACGACGAAAAACCGGGTCCTCGGGATCGACATGAAGGCCGTCCGGCGCATCACCAAACAGGCCCATGCCCCCTTCTTCGCCGCCCGACAGGACAAATCGCGCCATACGATAGGCAAGTGTCGCCTTGCCAACACCACGTGGCCCGCACAGCAACCACGCATGATGCATGCGCTTGCTGTTCCATGCGTCCAAAACGGTTTTTTCGGCATCTGCGTGGCCAATAAAGTGATCGTTAAGACGCGGTGTGGGAACGCCACCTTCCTGTTCTAAATCCTTGAGGGCCATTAACCTAGGCCCCCGGTGCCGGTATATGTGCAGATACGGTTGCGATCATACGTTCCGTCACCTGATCAATATCGCCATTGGCATCTATAATCTTGCAGCGTTTCGAATCTTCCCGGGCAATTTCAAGAAACCCATCGCGAAGCCGTTGATGGAAAGCTGTTCCCATACGTTCAAACCGGTCTTCGGCAGCACTGACATTGGCAAACCTTGCCCCTGCCCGTTCCAACCCAATATCGACTGGCAAATCAAAGATCAGAGTCAGATCAGGTTTGAAGTCGCCAATCGCAATATGCCAAAGGTTTCGGATGTAATCCGCGCCAAGGCTGTGTCCAAACCCTTGATACGCGACGGATGAATCGGCGAAACGATCACTTAAAACAACCTTGCCACCGGCAAGTGCCGGGCGAATGGTGCGTTCAACGTGATCACGGCGTGACGCGAACATCAAAAGCGCTTCGGTTACGGCGTCCCAGCGCCCAGGATCACCGGTCAGCAAAAGATTTCGAATTTCCTCGGCACCGGGCGATCCGCCCGGTTCGCGAGTCACGACAACGTCGCGATTATGACGATGGAACCATTCTTCAAGTCGGCGTATCTGGGTGGTTTTGCCGCTGCCTTCACCGCCTTCAAAGCTGATGAACAAACCGGGCATCGGGCTCAACCGTTCGCTCCCCACAGAAGATATTTGATCGCGGCACCAATGCGTCCGATAAAGCCAAGGCGACCAACTTCCGTTGCGGCATAAAGCGGGAATTCACGCGGTTCACTGTTGGGAAGTTCGACCTTAAGCGTCGCGATTTGCTGACCGGCGCTGATCGGTGCCGGTATCGGCCCTTCGTAGACAATCGACACTTTCAGGTTGTCACGGTTTGTACGCGGCAAGGTCAGAAGGATATCCTGATTGGCGACCAAATCGACTTTGGGTTCTGATCCAAGCCAGACATTGGCCGCACTTACGACTTCTCCACGATCAAACAGATCGTAATTATCAAATTCGCGGAAGCCCCAATCCAGAAGTTTCTGCGATTCCGTACGCCGTTCACGTACTGATCCCAGGCCATTGACCACAAGGATCAGGCGGCGGCCATTGCGATCTGCCGTCGCGGTCAGGCCATAGCCCGCCGTTTCGGTATGGCCGGTTTTCATACCATCAACACCGGCACTGGTCCCCAAAAGCGGATTGCGGTTCGGCTGGCGGATACCGTTATAGGTAAATTCCTTGACGGAATAGAGCTTATAAAGCTCCGGGTAATTTCGGATGGTATCGCTTGCAAGGATTGCAAGGTCATGAACTGTCACCAGATGTTCTTCATCGGGCCAGCCTGTTGCGTTCTTAAAAACGGATTTGGTCATGCCGATTTTGCGGGCTTCGGCAGTCATTTCCTCGGCAAAGGCTTCTTCAGTCCCTGCCAGTCCTTCGGCAACAACAATCGCAGCGTCGTTACCTGACTGAACAATTATGCCATGTAGAAGATCATTGACCGAAACGTCGGAGTTCACCTCGACAAACATTTTCGATCCGCCCTTGCGCCAGGCTTTCTCACTGACATGGAACGTGTTTTCAAGTGACACACTGCCATCTTTGATACGCTTAAACAGCAGATGCACCGTCATCATTTTTGTCATTGATGCCGGTTCGGTCAGTGTATCGCCATTTTTGTTCAGCAGAACTGTACCGGTATCAAAATCCATCAGATAAGCTTCGCGCGCGATGGTTTCGATTGCCTGCGCGCTGGTCAGGGACATCGTCATGACAGAACCAAGTATCGCGGCCCCGACCACTACCCGGTTCAGTTTACTCTTGAACGGAATTGGCGGCATCAAACTCATAACGTCCTAACCTTGTTGTATAATATTATCGTCTTGCCCGATTTTCGAGCTGATGAAGTTTGGTCTTTATGTCGCAAATCCGGCGAAATTGTGCAACCGGTTCAATTATCCTGCAAATTCCGAATGATCGGAATGAACAAACCTTAGCACCCCGAAACGCTGCTTTGCGGCGCACCGTCTGCGCACTCGACAACAACCTTTGCACCGTTTTGACCGGTTGCGATCACCCGTTCAAGCAGAATGTCGGCTTCGGGAACTGTATTTAACGGACCAAGACGGACACGGTAAAATGTCGTTCCCTTGACATCCACGGGCTCGATCTTGGTTGGTGCCATGTCATAAAGACGATTTCGCAGATTAAGGGCATTGTCATAGACCGAAAAGGCACCTGCCTGCACAAAGATTGACGACGGGGAAACCGGTTCAACCCGAACGGCAACATTATCTTCGGCCGTACCGTCCAGCGGCGTCAGCTCAGCCGACTGAGATATCGGGGCATTGTTTGACGGCGGCGTCAGGCGAATGGTCGATTTGGTTGGCTCACCGCTATCTGTGATCGGACCGTCATCAAGACGCACGGTTTCAACGGTATCGCGCGGCGCGGCTGAAACGGTTTGTTGTTCTGCCTGTGTTACTTCCGGTGCGGCCTTGCCCTGGGCAATTGCGGCCATCTGTCTGCTTTCATCCTCGATCACCTCGACCAGAACCTTTGCGGTTCCTTTCTTTTCGAAACCAAGGAGTTGTGCTGCACGGCGCGACATATCAATAATGCGACTATGGGCAAACGGCCCACGATCATTGATACGAACTTTAAGCGAACGACCGTTTTCAAGATTGGTTACACGAACAACACTGGGCAACGGCAAGGTACGATGTGCCGCCGATACTTCGTATTGATCAAAAATTTCACCATTGGCTGTTTGCTTGCCGTGAAATTTAGGGCCGTACCAAGATGCAATCCCAGTTTCCTTGTATTCATAGTCAGCCGCCGGATAATACCATTGACCGGAAATCTCATACGGATTGCCGATCTTATAGTTTCCTACCTGTGCAGGCTGGGATTGAACACCGCCAATGCGTTTGACGCTATGGACAGCCAGCTGTGTTTCGGCACAACCAGCCAATAGAACGGCCATGGCAAGTGCACCGGCAGCCCAACGCCCCCTGTGGCATACTTGCGCTAGCGCCCTGCGCACATTTTTCCGCATTCCGCTGTCCCCATTTGGATAATGTCAAAGCAATTCAATTAGCGACCCGCAATCGCATCGGCAAGTGTGCCGACAGCAATCGCAAAATAGGTTGACCGGTTCCAATGCATGATGGTGTGGAAATTGTTATAAACCATATATGCAGGTCCGGCACCGTCATTTACGATGACAACAGACGCATCCATATCCGCAACCGGAAGATTCGCCCCATTCGGCATGCGAACACCAAGCTTTTGCCATTCCGCAATCGGTTTACGAATTTCACGGCCGGTTATAGATTTATCAAGGTCAGCTGGAATGCTGATCTTTCGCCCCCAGCGTTCATCCGCTTTCCAGCCCACGGTCGAAAGATAATTGGCCGCTGATGCAAAGACATCTTCCTTGGCACCCCAAAGATCAATTTTACCGTCATCATTGCCATCCTTGGCATAGCTAAGGAACGTGGATGGCATGAACTGAGCCTGCCCCATCGCACCGGCCCACGAACCGATCATTTTCTCAGGCGCAATATGACCGGCATCAAGGATTTTAAGCGCGTTGATCAGTTCTTTACGGAAATATTCGGCACGCCGACCTTCAAAGGCAAGGGTTGCCAGCGAATCAATAACCGAATAACCGCCTGTGTGGCGTCCAAAACCGGTTTCGATTCCCCAGAATGCAGTCAGGTAATGTCCGGGAACACCATATTTTTTGGCTGCAGCATCAATGATACTGCGGTTTTCAACATATTTTCGGCGTCCCTCATCAATCCGCGACTGAGGGACAACACGCTGAAGATACTGCTCAAAAGTCAGTTTGAATTCCGGTTGACTACGGTCATATTCAATCACCTTCGGGATCGGCTGGGTTTTGGCAAAGGCAACATCCAGTGTTGGCTGGGAAATGCCTTTTGATGCCGCATCCTTCTTAAAATCAGCCAGCCAAACGTCAAAGCCCTCGGTTGTAAATGCAGGCAATGCATCGGTGTCGGTTTGAGCCACAGCCGGAGAGACCGTTACAAGCATGCCGATAATTGACGCTACAGTGCCGATGGTCCTAAAATTCATTTTGCTCGCCTCGTCCCGATTGAGTTTCGAGTCCCCGGTTCAGTTTTGTGCCGGAAACCATTCATCTGTGCGGCCGGTCCAGTAATAAGCGGTTAAACCGACCCACTCCTTTAATGCACGGCTCATACTGCTGATACCGCCCGACACGTTAAGACTTGCTAAATGGATGCCCGTTGCTGTCGAGGAATCTACAGGCCAGGGGGCGATATTCCAGCCCGCCTTGCGAAAAGTTCCAACGGTTCACCAAGCTTCATGGAGCGCCCCCCGACAATCTTGGAAACAATAAAAAACATTAAAATCCCGCCCCGATTTCAAAGCTGCCGGGAAATATAGCCGCTGACGTTTGGGTACCAGAGAATTTTGATAAAGCTGACATAGATATATTGACAGCCTAACCCCGGCAATTTATTGAGAGCGCGCAGGCGACAATCGCCACCACAATGCGGAGAGATGGCAGAGTGGTTGAATGCACCGGTCTTGAAAACCGGCGTGCCTTAACGGGTACCCAGGGTTCGAATCCCTGTCTCTCCGCCACCTTCCCCAGAAAATAACTAACTCCCTGCATGTGAATGCCTTTGGCAAAATCGCGCTATAGACGAGATGCGCCGCTTGGAACCGCTGTCAATTGAGGTGGTGCTGTTGTTTTATCTCGGCATTACGTTCGTTTTCGGCTGTAAAAACAGTTAGCCTCAAAAATATCATCCTAAAATGCGAATTTTGCAGAATCCGATCAAAGGATTCATATTCCCAGTATGGTTCGGGTTTTTTATTGCGTAAAAACGCTTAGGACAGCAGTATATTTGCTGAGGTTTTCAAACCCGGGCCAAATATAATGCGGGGACGGTCGTTTTCTTCATAAAACTGCAAAAAATCAGTAGAATTACGGTGCCCGTGCAGGCAATTATTCAAGGTAAGAATGTGATTCGGACTATCCAAAGGGGTGATGCATTAATTTGATGCGGATCGGACAGGTCTGAAACGACAAGAACTTTCAACAGGGGACTTTTATTCTCGATATGAGCACAAACATACCCGCGCTACAGGTCGAAGGGATGTTCAAAAGCTTTGGGGAGCACGAAGTCCTCAAAGGTATTGATCTGACTGCAAATACCGGCGACGTGATTTCGATCATCGGCTCTTCCGGTTCCGGCAAAAGTACCTTTTTGCGTTGCATCAATCTTCTTGAAACACCGAATGCAGGTGCTGTGCATCTTCACGGTGAACTGATCAAGATGCGCAGCCTGAAAGATGGCAGTCAGGAAGCAGCGGATAAAAAACAGCTCCAGCGTATGCGCACCAAACTTGCCATGGTGTTTCAAAGCTTCAACCTTTGGAGCCATCTTACCATTCTGGAAAATGTGATCGAGGCACCTATACATGTCCTTGGCGTTTCCAGAAAAGAGGCAATAGAACGTGCCGATGCGCTGCTTCAGAAAGTTGGAATGTTTGAACGCCGCGATTATTATCCGGGCCACATTTCTGGTGGACAACAGCAACGTGCGGCCATTGCACGCGCCTTGGCAATAGAACCCGAAGTTCTGTTGTTTGACGAACCGACATCTGCCCTTGATCCGGAACTTGTCGGCGAAGTTCTGCGCGTCATGACCGATCTAGCAGAAGAAGGTCGCACCATGCTGGTCGTGACCCATGAAATGAGCTTTGCCAAAGGCGTATCAAACCAAGTTATGTTCCTGCATCAGGGGCTGGTCGAAGAATTTGGTGACCCGAAAGAAATATTCGAGAATCCAAAATCAGAACGCATGAAACAGTTCCTTCAACGCGATTTCTGATCTGGGACGGCCGGATACCTGACAATAAGGTATCCGCCAAAAGAACAGCGTCCATCGTCGCGGCCTGTTCTCAACAACAAGGGAGACTACGAATGAAAAATTGGATCAAGGTTGCGACCGCAGCAGCCGTGGGTGTGGCACTGAGCGCTTCAGCAGCAAGTGCGGCTTGGGAAAAAGTCGTTATCGCCACCGAAGGCGCCTATCCCCCGTTTAACTATGTCGACAAAGATGGCAACCTGCAGGGGTTTGACGTCGATTTCGCCAAGAAGCTTTGTGAAACGGCAAAGATCGAATGCGAAATCGTTGCACAGGACTGGGACGGTATCATTCCGGGCCTTCTGGCCAAAAAATATGATGCGATCATCGCCCAGATGTCCATCACCGAAGAACGCAAACGGTCAATCGACTTCTCCAACTACTACAGCGTCACCCCGGCTGTGTTCGTTGGCAAAGAAGGCATGTCGCTTACCGCATGGAAAGATGGTGCAATTGTTGAAGGTGCACTTGACGGCAAGGTGATCGGCGTACAGCGTTCGACCACACATTCCGCTTTCCTGGAAGATAACTTCCCGAATGCAGAAATTCGCATGTACGATACTCAGGACAATGCGTTGCTGGATCTGACCGCTGGCCGTATCGACGCAACATTGGCAGATTCCGGTGTTCTGGTCGAATGGGTTAAATCCGACGCAGGCAAGGGATATGCGTTTATTTCGGACACCTTTGCGCCGAAAGAATTCTTTGGCGAAGGTACCGGTATGGGCATCCGTAAGGAAGATCAGGACCTGAAGGAAATCCTCAACAAGGCTTTGGCTGAAATGCTTGCCAATGGCTCGTATCAGACAATCAACAAAAAATACTTCAAAGAAATCAATCTGCACCCGAATTGATCGGCAAGCAGTCAGGGCGGCACAGATTGTGCCGCCCTTCCCTTATTGTTGGCCAAGGGCATTAAACAACAAGACCAACATCAAGGTTTGCGGGAGAATCCATGTTTGATTTATACGGCCGTGGTTGGCAGATGCTTGAAGGGGGACTGGTTACAGTTCAGCTTTGCCTGACCGTGCTGCCATTCATGATACTGTTTGGCCTACTTGGGGCGTCAGCGAAACTTTCGCGCTACAAGGCCCTGCGGATCATAGGGGAAAGCTATACCGTTCTTATTCGCGGCATTCCCGAACTCTTGGTTATTTTATTGATCTATTTTGGCGGCACCATTGCCGTCCAGAAAATTGCCGAATTAATTGGTGGCGAAGAAGTTCGTGTCGATATCCCAGCCTTTTGGTCCGGCGTTGCGGCATTGGCACTGGTTCAGGGCGCATTTGCATCCGAAGTTTTTCGTGCCGCGATGCAAGCCATTCCAATTGGTCAGATCGAAGCCGCAACCGCCTGTGGCATGACACCGCCCCAAATTTTTATTCGCATCAAACTACCACAACTCTGGCGTTTCGCCCTGCCCGGTCTGAATAACCTGTTTCAGGTTTTGATCAAGGATACGGCCCTGATATCTGTCGTTGGTGTCGAAGAGATCCTACGCAAGGCTGCCGTTGGCGCGGGCACAGAAAAGGCACCGTTCACCTTCTATCTGGTGGCAATGTTGATGTTTCTTGCTTTTACCACCGTCTCGCTATTTGTGTTTAACCGGCTTGAAAAGCGGGCCTCCCGCGGTATTGCAAGGGCGTGATCAATGTTTGAAGACCTGATATACGTCCTGACCAAATACGATAGCTGGCTTTGGCAAGGATTTCTCCTGACCATCCAGCTGTTGGCTGTTTCTGTCGTTTTTGGTTCCATTCTGGCGATCCCGCTGGCGATTGCCCGTGTTTCCAAACTTGTCTGGGTTCAGGCTGTTCCGTTTGCCTTCATCTATGTCTTCCGCGGCACGCCACTGATTGCCCAGTTGTTCATGATGTATTATGGCTGCGGTCAATTGATTTCCAATATCGACGGCATTCAGGATCATTGGACATGGACTTATTTGCGTGATCCCTATTGGTATTGCCTGTTAACCTTCGTTCTAAACACTGCGGCCTATATGGCAGAAATCATGCGCGGGGGCATACAGAACGTCCCGAATGGCGAAATCGAAGCCGCTCGTGCCTGTGGCATGACGCCTTTCACGACTTATCGTCGGATCATTTTCCCACGCATGTGGCAGATTATCTGGCCGGCCTACACCAATGATGTGATCTTTACCCTAAAAGCCACGTCATTGGCATCGACCGTAACAATGATGGAATTGACCGGGGCCGCCCGCAAGATCGTCGCGCGCACAGCGCTGCCTTACGAAGCCTTTATATCGGCTGGTGTGATCTATTTGATCATCGTCTATTTCCTGACTTTTGGCTTTAAGGGTATTGAGAAATATCTGCGCCGCAATGAACGTCGGGAAGGACAAAAATCAGGCCCTGCAAAAGCAGGCGGAACCGTCTGATTCTCTGACCTTGCAAATAAACCGCCGATGCATCCCCAAACGCGCATCGGCGGTTATTGGTTACAATGTTGGGCAATGCATTGACGAGGGTCTGAGGTCTGAACCTAAAACAGCCATTAATAGCTTTGTTTTCGGAAGCGGGGATCCCGTCGGATACTTCCGAAACAATCTAGTCGATCCAGTCACCACACAATACCGCCACCAATAACGTCTACCCACCAACACAGGAATATCATGCAACAAGAACGCATTGAACTTATTCGCCCCCAGATGGGTACAGCCCGTACCCTTACCGTTCGTCGTTATGGCAAACCCGGTGCCGGCCCCAAAGCCTATTTGCAGGCGGCCCTGCATGCTGATGAACTGCCCGGTGTCATTGCCCTGCATCATCTTGAAAAGCTTTTGAAAGTTGCCGAAGAGAACGGAGACATCAAAGGCGAGATTGTCATCGTTCCCTTTGCCAACCCGATTGGCTTTACGCAATATGTTGATATGAAGCCGCTTGGCCGGTTTGATATGCGCACGGGCCAGAACTTCAATCGTCACTATCCTGACCTTTGCAAGGAACTGATCGCGTTCGTTGATGGCAAGCTGGGTCAGGATGGCGATGCCAATGTTGAAATTGCACGTGTCGAACTGCGACGTCTGATCAAGGAACATCGCGCCAATGCCGGTCCGCTAACCGATCTGGATGATTTACGCCTGACACTGGCTGGACTGGCAATTGATGCTGATTATGTTCTTGATCTACATTGCGACTGGCAAGCTGCCTTACATATTTACACCAGCGATTCCAGCTGGCCGGATGTCCAGGATCTTTCGGCACAGATTGGTGCAGAAGCCTGCCTGATCGCCGAGGAAAGCGGCGCCAACCCGTTTGATGAAACGTTCAGCCGTCCATGGGTTGAGCTGCGTCGTGTCTACGGCGATAAATTCCCAATCCCGATGGCAACACTTTCGACCACCATCGAATTGCGTGGTGAACAGGATGTGTACGATCACCTGGCAAGTCAGGATGCCAAGAACCTTTTTGCCTTCCTGCAACGTCGCGACGTCATTGCCGGTGATCCCGGCCCCCTGCCCGAGGCAAAATGCACCGCAACCCCGCTTGCAGGTGTTGATCGCGTCACCGCAACCCATGGCGGCATGATCGTGTTTTCCGTTGATGCCGGTCTGCATGTAAAAGCGGGTCAGGAACTCGGTTACGTTCTTGATTGCGAAACCGGTGAAAAAACGCCATTTGCAAGCCGTACAGACGGTTTCATGTATGCCCGTGTTGGCGGGCGCCTTGTGGTGCCAGGTGGTCTGTTATGTTCTGTCGCCGGGGCTGATGTTTTGCCGGGTCGTGAAGGTCTTCTTTTGACCGCCCGTTGATCTTCTTTGCGGGACGCGATAGCAAGAGTTCGCTATACTGAATGTCGATCTTAACACCTCGCGTCCCGTGCGTTTTAAGGATACCTAAATGTTCGATCCGAATTCCATTTCAGAAATCATTGATGCTGCCAAGGCGGCGACGAAAAGCGATGCGGATACCGCACGCTTGGCCATTTCCTTTCTCGATCTGACCAGCCTCAATGATGATGATACGGTCGAAACGATTGAGGCACTCTGTGAACGCGCCCAAAGCCCTGCGGGCAATACGGCCGCTGTTTGTGTTTATGCACCGTTTATTGAAACCGCATGGCGTGCCCTTGGGAAAAGCGGGATTAAAACCGCAACCGTGGTTAATTTTCCAGCCGGAGGAACCAACGCGCAACGTGTCGGCGATGAAACCGCCGATGCCGTTGCCAAGGGTACAGACGAAGTCGATCTTGTCCTGCCTTACAGGGCATTTCTTGATGGTGATGTTCAGGCCGCAGCCGATGTAATTGAGGCGACCCGAACCGCCTGTGGTCCTTTGACCACACTTAAAGTCATTCTTGAAAGCGGCGCGTTTGACGATCTTTCCAAGGTTTATGATGCTGCCAGACTGGCAATTAAACATGGTGCCAATTTCATCAAAACTTCAACCGGCAAGGTCCCGGTCGGTGCAACGCCCGAAGCCGCTGCGACGATGATCACCGCCATTCGTGACGCCCGAGAGGAAGATGGTCTTGCCTGTGGTTTCAAGGCATCAGGTGGTGTGAAAACCACGGCTGATGCGGCTCTGTTTCTTGCAATTGCCGATGAAATCATGGGTGAAGGCTGGGCAGCCCCCGATACATTTCGTTTTGGCGCCAGCGGCGTATTGACTGACTTACTCAAAACCTGTGGGATGGCACAGTCAGATACAGCCAACACAACTGGCACCTACTAAGAATAATGACTATCTGCCAATCACCATGAATGGCAGACACAGCTAAAGGAAGACGCAATGGCACGCGCCATTATCATTGTTGCAGACAGTTTTGGCATTGGTGCAGCGCCTGATGCCGCTAAATTCGGCGATCAGGGCTCGGATACACTGGGCCATATCGCTGAAAACTGTGCCAAGGGACTGGCCGACAATGACATCCGCAAAGGATCGCTGAACATCCCCAATATGACAGCCCTTGGCCTTGGCGAAGCCGCCAAGGATGCAACGGGCCGCGTCCCCCCCGGGCTTGAACATGGCGGGGCAATTATTGGTGCCTTTGGCCATGCCAAGGAATTATCACGTGGCAAGGATACACCAAGCGGCCATTGGGAAATTGCCGGTGTACCCGTTGATTTCGACTGGGGATATTTCCCATTTGAAGTGCCGACGTTCCCCAAAGAATTGACCGATGCGTTGATCAAGCAGGCCAAATTGCCCGGAATTCTGGGCAACTGTCATGCATCAGGTACAACGATCATTGCCGAACTGGGTGAAGAACACATCAAAACCGGCATGCCGATTTGCTATACCTCGGCCGATAGTGTCTTTCAAATTGCTGCCCACGAAGAACATTTCGGCCTTGATCGACTTTACGAAGTTTGTGAAATCGCCTTCAAGCTGGTCAAACCGTATAATATCGGCCGCGTTATTGCCCGCCCATTTCTCGGCAGCAGCCCGGCTGATTTCAAACGCACGCCGAACCGCCGTGACATTGCCATTCCGCCGCACAAACCCACATTGCTTGATAAATTTAGCGATGCCGGTGGCAAGGTCATTTCTGTTGGCAAAATTGCCGATATCTATGCCCATCGCGGGATTTCCAAAAAGGTCAAGGCATCAGGCAATATGGCCCTTTTCGATGCCATGATGACCGAAATTGACCAAGCACCGGATAACAGCATTGTGTTCACTAACTTGGTGGATTTCGATATGGAATTCGGTCATCGTCGCGATGTTCCGGGCTATGCCAACGCATTGGAAGAATTCGATGCCCGTATTCCGGAACTGCGTGCGGCCTTAAAACCCGGTGACCTGGTTATCATAACCGCCGATCATGGCTGCGACCCAACATGGCGGGGTAATGATCATACCCGTGAATTTGTGCCGATATTGGCCTTTGGTCCGGCCATTCAACCCGGCCCGATTGGTATGCGCGACAGCTTTGCCGATATTGGACAAACGATTGCCGACCATCTTGGCATGACGCCGCTTGCGGTCGGCACCTCGTTCTTGAACGGATAAGCTATGAACTGGCAACCAGGACATGCAAAAACATCGATGGCACCGATCCGTATCGAAGCAATCATCGATACGGTTTGTCCGTGGTGTTATATTGGCAAGAAACGCCTTGAAAAGGCACTGGCGCGTGAACGGCTTGACCAAATGCCAATCACTTGGCGCCCGTTTCTGTTAAATCCCGATATGCCAAGTGGCGGCATTGATCGAAAACTGTACCTGTCCAGCAAATTTGGCGGCGCAGAAAGTGCTATCCGTGTTTACAAGGCAATTGAAGCAGCCGGGGCGGCCGTTGGCATTAACTTTGATTTCGATGCCATTCGCCTGACACCGGACTCAACAGATTCCCATCGTCTGATCTACAAGGTCTGCGCCGAACGCCCGGCGGCAGGCAATGATCTGGTCGAAGATCTGTTCACCGCCTATTTCCTGGATGGCCGGGATATCGGTGATCACGAAGTTCTGACCGAAATCGCCGTTACCCATGGTGAAGACCGTACCGAGATTCTTGATTATCTGAGCGGAGACATGGACCGCGATTTCGTATCGCAGGAAAATCGTGTGGCCCATCAAATGGGGGTAACAGGAGTTCCTTGCTTCCTGTTTAACAGCCGCCATGCGCTTTCAGGTGCTCAGGAACCTGATATCCTGCAACGCATGATCAGACTGGCGCGTCAGGAAGAAACCCCGGCCTAATCTAATTGCGTGGTGAATGAAGACATTAAAAAAGGCAGGAACCGTTACCGGACCTGCCTTTTTCTTATGCTCTTGCCGCGATATCGGCCAAACGGCGCATCAATCGTTTTACCCCTTCAAGACGGTCGGTTGGGCCATCCCATCCGGCTGCATAAACAATCTTGTGATCAGGGCGCAGACGCGCAACACCAACCTGCTGCTGAATAAAGCCAATCAAACCAGCCGGGTTCGGGAATTCGTTATTACGCAATGTAATCAACGCCCCCTTTGGCCCCGCATCGAGTTTCTCGATATTCGAAGCCCGGCACCATTGTTTGATGGTGACAACATCCAAAAGGTTTTCAACTTCCTTGGGCAGCTTTCCAAACCGGTCAATCATCTCGGCCGCAAACTGATCGACTTCTTCGCGGGACCGCAATTCCGAAAGACGGCGATACAGGCCAAGGCGCACACCAAGATCCGGCACATAGCGATCCGGGATCAGAACCGGCATCCCCACATTGATCTGCGGCACAAAGGATGCTGCATCATCGGCTTCGATCTCGCCCTTGGCTTCGGCCACGGCTTCTTCGATCATCTGCTGATAAAGTTCGATCCCGACTTCTTTGATATGCCCTGATTGTTCTTCACCAAGCAGGTTCCCTGCCCCGCGAATATCAAGATCATGACTGGCAAGGTTAAACCCGGCGCCAAGGCTATCAAGGGTCTGCATGACCTCAAGCCGCTTAAGTGCTGTTGCGGTCAGTTTCTTGCCATTTGGCAAGGTTAGATAAGCATAGGCACGCTGCTTGGACCGACCAATACGACCACGAAGCTGATAAAGCTGGGCCAAGCCAAACATATCAGCACGATGAATGATCATCGTATTGGCGTTTGGAACGTCGATCCCCGATTCAATGATATTGGTCGCCAGTAACAGATCGAATTTACGATCCGTGAAATCGGTCATCACCTGTTCAAGATCACGTGCGCCCATCTGGCCATGTGCTATATCAAACTTGATTTCTGGCACCAGCGTTTGAAGTTCCTTGGCCACCCGGCCAAGTTCATTCACCCGCGGACAAACATAGAAAATCTGCCCGCCACGATGGCGTTCACGCAAAATAGCTTCACGCACGACCACCGGGTCATAGGGCGTGATATAGGTCCGCACAGCAAGGCGATCAACCGGCGGCGTGGCAATGATCGATAGTTCCTTAACCCCGGTCAGCGCAAGCTGCAAGGTACGCGGGATCGGTGTTGCCGTCAGGGTCAAGACATGAACATCGGTCTTAAGCTCTTTTAAGCGTTCCTTATGCTTCACGCCAAAATGTTGCTCTTCGTCAACGACCAGAAGTCCCAGATCCTTGAACTTGACCCCATTGCCCAAAAGCGCATGGGTACCGCACACAATATCAACATGTCCGCTTTCAAGGTTATCTTTGACCAGCTTGGCATTCTTGCCAGTCACAAGACGTGAAAGCTGTTCAACCCTTACCGGAAGGCTGTCGAAACGCTGTTTAAAGGTCAGGTAATGCTGACGGCAAAGCAATGTCGTCGGTGCAACAATCGCAACCTGTTTGCCCGACATCACGGCGGCAAAGGCCGCACGCAATGCGACCTCGGTCTTGCCAAAGCCGACATCACCGCACACAAGGCGGTCCATCGGCTTGCCAGCCGCCAAATCGTCAAGCGTATCGCGAATGGCGCGTGCCTGATCTTCGGTCTCGGCAAACGGGAAACTGGCACAAAACTCGTCATAGCTGCCATCCGGCGCGGTCAATGCCGCCCCTTTGCGCAGATGACGTTCCGCAGCAACCTTGATCAACTTGCCTGCCATATCGCGAATGCGTTCACGCAGTTTCGCTTTGCGCGCCTGCCAGGCAACACCACCCAATTTATCAAGGATCGATTGACCTTCGTCCGAGCCATAGCGCGACAAAACCTCGATATTTTCGACCGGGACGAAAAGCTTGTCCCCACCGTCATATTCCAGTTCCAGACAATCATGGGGCGCCCCACCGGCTGTCACGGTTCGAAGTCCCAGATATCGTCCAATCCCGTGATCCAGATGGACGACAAGATCGCCTTCTGAAATTTCGGACGCTTCCCGCAGGAAGTTTTCGGCCTTGCGCCGTCGCCCACCCGGGCGGCTCATGCGGTCGCCAAGGATATCCTGTTCGGACAAAATCCAAAGCCCGTCACGCCGGAACCCGTGTTCAAGATCAAGGATAACCACGGCCAGTTGTTCTGGCGTCAGGTCGTCGGTGATATCTTCCCAACATTCAGCCGTAACGACTTTGGCCACACCATGTTCACGCAGAACCGAAATCATTCGGTCGCGCGAACCATCGGAATAGGCCGCAATCACGACTTGCTGGTTCTTACCGCGCTGGGTAACGATAAAATCGCGTAATTCGTCGTACAAATTGGTGTCGGCACGTGCTCTGACATCGCCAAAATCGCGCCCCGGACGAGCCCCCATATCAAAAACACCACGTTCGGTATTTTCTTCTTCGTAATAGGGCGAAAGTTCCAAAACAACGCGATCGTTTAACATCCGGTCAAACTCGGCCTGGTCAAGATAAAGCCGTTCCGGAGGCACCGGTTTATAAACATTGTCACCGGCAAGACCGCCACCCTTGATGTTCAGGCGTGCCTGATAATAATCATCAATCATTTCAAGGCGATTTTCGATCACGTCACCACATTGATGATCAAGACTGACCATCACATCGGGAAGATAGGCAAAAACGGTATCCATACCGTCATGGAACAATGGCAACCAATGTTCCATACCGCCGTATTTCAAACCATTGCTGATGGACTCGTAAAGCGGGTCAGTTTGCGACACGATGCCAAAAAGCTCGCGATAACCGCTGCGGAACCGGGAAATGCTTTCCGGGTCCAGAAATATTTCACCAACCGGCAAAAGTGAAATCTCGTTCAGGCGCCCGACTGTCCTCTGGGTTTCGACGTCAAAACGCCGAATGCTTTCGATTTCATCACCAAAGAAGTCAAGGCGCACCGGCTCTTTCATGCCTGGCGCATAGATATCAACAATATCGCCACGCACGGCATAATCACCGGGTTCCATCACCTGTTCAGCACGGTTATAGCCCATCCGGTCAAAATAACCGGTCAGATCGGCCCGCGAATGTTCCTGACCTGCTTTGAACGACAATTTGCCATTCCGCATCACATCAAGACACGGCACACGCTGCATAATCGCAGCCGCCGTCGCCAACACAATACGTCCCTGCCCGCCAATCGGTTTGGCATTTTCCGCAAGCGTTGTTAGCGTTTCGATCCGCCGTGCCGTTACTTCCGCAATCGGCGATACCCGGTCATATGGCAGGCAATCCCACGCCGGAAGCGCAAGCACCTGGACCTCGCCGGCAAAGAATGCCAATGCCTCGCCAAGTTGCACCATCCGTTTCTCATCGCGTGCGATATGCAAAATGGTACGGTTATCGGAAACCGCATCCAACAACTCGCGCAACAGCAACGCATCCGAACCCTCGGGCACACCACACAGCCGTTTCCGGCCTTTTGTCGAAATGATTTCTTTTAATTTATTCAATGCTTTCTCAGGCGTTGCTGAGTTCTTGGATCATATGAAGCACATCCGTGTCATATTTAGCCGGTGCGGCTGCCTTACCGGTTGCCCATTTAAAAAAATCGGCATCGGGAACATCATTCATCAGTATTTCGAAACGTTCGAGTTGCTCTTCGCTCAATGTCGCAAGATGCGCGTCCATGAAACGACCGACCAGGATATCGTTCTCTTTGGTTCCACGATGGCCGCCACGAAACAGCAACTTCTTGCGTCGCAGTTCAAGCTCGGGGCTATTGTCACTCACGTTCGATCTCCTGTCTTTTCTCGTCGCATCCCACAAAAAATGCGCAGGACGGTTTGTCTTTTCTGGCATGATTTGTACGGTAAATTGTTCAATTGGTCCATGCCATCGTCGGTTCAATTTACATTCGACCGTGACTTGTCGGTTACCGCACGATATTTTTGTTGTATACCCGACACGTAAACCGATTTGTTCTATTAACGTTCTCACGTAAAAACACAACGAAAACTGTCATGCGCCCGGAAATATTATTCCCTCTTTTTGCCGAAATCGACAGTTTGCCCGGCATTGGCCCGCGCCTGAAGCCATTGCTGGCGCGCCTGCTTGGGGGGGAACACATTGTCGATCTGTTATGGCATTTGCCGTCCGGATTGATTGACCGGCGATTTTCGCCGCCTCTGGATGAAACGATTGATGGATCAATCGTCACGCTTGATGTCTGGGTCGAACGCCATGACGCACCGCCAAACCGGCGCCGTCCCTATCGTGTGATCTGCAAAACCCAAAGCGGCCCACTGGTTTTGGCCTTTTTTAATGCACGCGGCAAATATCTGAACGAAGTTTTACCAATTGGGGAAAAACGTATCGTATCGGGCAAGATAGATCATTACCGTGGTGAATATCAAATCACCCATCCCGACCGCATCGGGACTGAGGACGAACGCGACGAAATTCAAACCGTCGAACCGGTTTACCCAATGTCAGCCGGGGTCACCGGCAAAACGCTGACCAAAGCAACCCGTGCGGCCCTTGCCACTGTACCAGATTTACCTGAATGGCATGACCCAGCCTTGCAGGCCCGTCATAAATGGCCCGACCTTAAAACAGCCTTGCATCAGGCACATAACCCGGAAAGTGATGCTGATTTATCGCCCGACCATCCGGCCCGCAAAAGACTGGCCTATGACGAACTGCTTGCCAATCAACTGGCCTTGGCCCTGATCCGTGCCAAGATGCGTACCTTGGGCGGGCGTGTCACACAGGGCGATGGTCGTCTTCGCAAGGCACTTGAAGCCCAGCTGTCCTTTGCCATGACGGGTGCACAACAACGCGCACTGAACGATATCTATGCCGATATGGGCAGCAACGGTCGAATGTTGCGCCTGTTACAGGGCGATGTCGGTTCAGGCAAGACCGTGGTTGCCCTTATGGCAATGTTAAACGCCATTGAAACAGGGCGTCAGGCCGCCCTTATGGCGCCAACCGAAATTCTTGCCCGGCAACATTTTGAAACTATTTCCCCGCTTCTGGAAAAGATCGGTGTCACATGTGCCGTTCTGACCGGTCGAGATAAAGGCAAAAACCGCAAAGCAACCCTTGAAGGCTTTGCCAATGGTGAATTCCAAATCGCAGTTGGAACCCATGCTCTGTTTCAGGAAGACGTGCAGTTTCGTGACCTTGCCTTTGCTGTTGTCGATGAACAGCACCGGTTTGGCGTGCATCAACGCCTGATGCTGGCGGGCAAAGGACAGGCTGTCGATGTTCTGGTGATGACCGCCACACCGATCCCGCGCACCCTGACCCTGACCGCCTTTGGCGATATGGAAGTATCAAAACTCGATGAAAAACCACCCGGACGTAAACCGGTGGATACCCGTGTTTTGCCCGCCGACAAGGTTGATGAAGTCATATCAGGCATCGGGCGCGCCATGCGAACCGGCACAAAAATCTATTGGGTCTGCCCGCTGGTCGAAGATTCCGAAATTCTTGATCTTCAGGCCGCCGAGGAACGCCATCGCATTTTGGTCGATCTATTTGGCGAGGCACATGTCGGCCTTATCCATGGCAAGATGAAAGCCAAGGAAAAAGACGCCGTAATGGAACGCTTTGCCCATGGTGACCTGTCTGTTCTTGTCGCGACCACCGTGATCGAGGTCGGTGTGAATGTGCCCGAGGCAACCATCATGGTGATCGAACATGCCGAACGGTTCGGTCTTGCACAGTTACACCAGTTGCGCGGTCGGATCGGCCGTGGTGATGCTGCATCGACCTGTCTGCTGTTATATGGTTCACCGCTGGGGGAAATATCCAAAGCACGCCTCAAGATCATGCGCGAGACCGAAGATGGCTTTGTGATCGCCGAGGAAGACTTGCGTCTTCGTGGTGCGGGTGAAGTTCTGGGAACCCGCCAAAGCGGCCTGCAGGCCTATCGCCTTGCCAATCTGGAATTACATGGCGATCTTTTGGCTATTGCGCGCGATGATGCGCGTCTGATTGTCGAACTTGATCCTGACCTTCAAAAACCGCGCGGGGATGCTTTGCGGCTGTTGCTTTATCTGTTTGAACGCGACGAAGCTGTTCGGTATTTCCGATCGGGCTAACGACCATCCCACACAAAACAAAGGGCGCATGCCATATGGCAGCGCCCTTCTTTTATAATCTGATATTGCCGGAACTACGCGTCTTCGTGGCTTTTATCGTCACTTTTTTCACGAACTGTTTCGTGTTTCCGTGGCACCAGAATAGGGATATTTTCTTTCTCGCGCAGGACATCAAGATCTTCATATGTCTTGGATGAAACACGCGGCTGCGCCTGCAAATCCGACGAACGGCGATCTGGCGGTGTAACAATCCCGCCCGACATCACCATCTTGATGGCTTCCTCGACTGTCATATCAAGGATCACAATGTCCTGACGCGGCAGAAACAGAAGAAAGCCCGATGTCGGATTTGGCGTTGTCGGCAGAAAGATATTAATCACGGTATCTTCGGTCAGGTGCTGGACTTCACCCTTGGTCTCGCCGGTAATAAAACCGATCGCCCACATGCCACGCCGCGGATATTCAAGCAATACCGCCTGACGAAATGCATTCGACTGATTGGCCAGCACGGTTTCAAGGATCTGCTTGATCGCGCCGTAAATACTACGAACCGCAGGAATACGGGCAAGAATACGCTCGTAAAGCTTGATCAGTGCGCGACCAGCAAAATTGGTGGTAAACCACCCCACCACCGTAATCACCAGCACAATAACCACGAGCCCAAGCCCCGGAATACCATAATCCTGGTACCCTTGTGGCAGATAATAGACCGGATTGTAATGCACCGGTATCAACGGCATGACCTTGCTGTCGACAAATTCAATAAACCACCATGCCAGACCAAAGGTAATGGCAAGCGGGGCACTGACAAGAACGCCGGTCAGAAAATAGGCGCGAATACGAGCAAAAGGCCCGGGAGAAGGCAGGGTATGATCGGAACTTGTATTTTCCGTATCATTATGGTCGTCACGCTTGGCGTTCATTGATCACCTGTGAAGATAGGTCGCATTTCATCATATTAGGCTGCAATACGTGTTTGCATTCACCATTTGTCAGTATGAATATGGCAATGCTACGACTATTGATCGGGGAACTCCCCGTTCCTAGAGTGATAGCAGCAATCAAGTTTGCGGCGCAACCAAACAAACCCAGCGGCATGTAACCGCCATCACAAAGGAGTTGTTTTGCAGGTTTGGATCGTTGAATACATTTATGATGATGGTGGCTCTGTCGGCATTCGAACCGCCAAGGTCAACGCACCGGATTATGAAACCGCGCGGCAATTCGCCCTTGGCGATGCACCGGCAAAGGATTTTGTCATGTCACTGCATCCAGAATCCGAAGATCAGTTTCTCGGGCGGCCAACCATTCGCGCCCGGCAAATGAGCGGACAGGTTGTCAACGAAGTCGATGACCCCGACGATGACCTCGAAGACAACAACGATGCCTGATTCCACGGCGACGGGACCAGATAAACGTGACTATCTGTCGCGACCGATTATTGGCGTCGGCGCTGTTGTCTGGCATGGCAATGACGTATTGCTGATCCGGCGCGGAAAATCCCCAAACAAAGGCCAATGGAGCCTTCCCGGCGGAGCACAGGATCTGGGTGAAACCCTTCATGATGCTGTGCGACGCGAAGTTTTTGAAGAAACCGGCATCATCATATTTGAACCGGTCCTGATCGATACTGTCGATCTGATTACCCGCGATATCACCGGACGGGTTCAATATCACTATACCCTGATCGATTTTCTGGCTGAAGCGTCGGAAACGGTTTTATCTGCTGGTGGTGATGCGGCAGACGCCAGATGGGTTTCACAAGATGACCTCGCCAATTATCACCTTTGGGACAAAACCATCGTCATGATCGAACGTGCACGTGACTTGCGGCGCTGACACCAAGCCCCTCCCCGGATCGAATCAGGCCCTCAAATCAACAAAAGGCGGCATCATGTGATACCGCCCTTTGATTTGATGGATTGGGAGTTTGGTTATGCTGTCGCATGTTGCGTCAGAACAGATTCCTGAATTTTCTTGAACGCCCGCGCTTCAAGCTGACGGACACGTTCACGGCTAACACCAAAGCGTTCACCAAGTTTTTCCAGCGTGATCGGATCATCGCTCAGGAAACGGGCCTGAATGATTTCACGCTCGCGATCTGGCAGCTCACCCATGGCGTTTTTCAGCATATCATTATGCAGAACACGCTCTTCGGCATCGGCAACAAGGCTTTCCGGGCTTGGCGCATCAGACGACAATGTGTCGAGATATTCCATGCCTTCGTCTTTTGGCATCGGCGTGTTAAGCGAGAAATCACGCGCCGCAAGGCGACGGTTCATTTCAAGCGCTTCCTTGCCAGTCACACCAAGTCTCTCGGCAACGGCATTCGCCTGCTCGGGCGACAGCTCGCCATTATCATAGATATTAAGCTGCTTTTTGGCTTTGCGCAGGCTAAAGAACAGCTTTTTCTGTGCTGCCATGGTGCCAAGTTTCACCATCGACCAGCTATGCAGGATATATTCGGTTACAGCCGCCCTGATCCACCACATCGCGTATGTAGACAGGCGAAAACCACGTTCCGGATCAAACTTCTGAACAGCCCGCATCAGGCCGGTATTGCCCTCTGCCACCAGATCCGCCATCGGCAGACCATAACCGCGATAGCCAAAGGCAATTTTCGCGACAAGACGCAAGTGACTCGTGACCAGCTTATGAGCTGCATCTGTGTCATCATGCTCATGATAGCGGCGTGCCAGCATATATTCTTCATCTACGCTGAGCATCGGAAACTTCCAGACCTGTCTCAGGTAACCGGAGAAACCGTCATCCTGCGGTACAGCAGGTAATTTAATAGCGCTCATTTCATGTCCTCCAGAGAGGTTTACGCAACAGAGCCTGAATTTCCTTAGAATTCAAACAGACTTCAGATGACGCGCAAACACTATCATTTGTGAATTCAACCACGTGGACGACCGACAGTCATTTGGAAAAATAGATCCGTCCGGTCGCAATTTCATCCCATAGGTCCTATGGGAGAGGACAGCAGACGCAAGGATACTTAATTCTCATGGTGTCTCTTCCTTCCTTGAAGCAAATCGACAATTTACATGTCCGCCATTAGGCCGGAACATTATCCGGCGGTGCCATTGGGCCCCCACCCGCAAAAGTTAATATATCTAAACCCGACTAATTTCGTCAAGATAAACCTGACCGGATTTCAGCTATATTTCACTTACAATATCAGCATTTTACATAAATTACCCGATAAATGCAGTCGGATATTATCAATGCTGATTTACTCACGCTAAGATCGATATGCGGCAAAAAAAAGGCATATTGAATGGAATTGATAGTCGCTACCGCTGACATGTAACGCCAAAAATCCGGTCGACCAATCCCGATGCAGGATCAAAATACTTTTGGTATAAGATGGCCCCGACATATTCCGCCGAATCACCATCAATCACTTATATGACCAAGCGCCAGTTAAGGAGCTCAAATGCCCACCCTAAAAACCACAGCGCCTTGCCCGTGCGGAACCCCATCAACATTTGGTGATTGCTGTGCCCCTATCCTGGATGGTCGCCGCAAAGTCGCAACCGCCGAGCAATTGATGCGCTCACGCTATAGCGCCTTTGTTTGTAAAAACGCCGATTATCTTCTGGCCACGCTGGCACCGGAAAATGCGGCAAGCTTTAATGCTGATCAGATTAGAGCGGATAGATGTGAATGGCAGGGACTTGAAATCACCGCAACGGCCAAAGGCGGCCTTCTGGATCAAACCGGAACGGTTGAGTTCATCGCACACTTTCGCGATAGCGACGGCACTCACACTCTGCATGAATGCTCACGCTTTGAACGGCGCAACGGTAACTGGCTTTATATCGATGGTGAGTTTCCGACCACGACTGATGCACCTACCAGAGCAACACACTCCCCCGCAGCCACACAGCATATCGGACGCAACGATCCCTGCCCGTGCGGATCAGGCAAAAAATTCAAAAATTGCTGTGGTTAATATTAATGCGGGGCTGAAGCAACTACCGAGGCCGAACAGAAGCTAATATTGCGACCTGAATGGCTGACCGACTTCAAGCGCCCAGCGATGGAAAGGGCGGATCAATTTCTGATGTGCATCTTCATAGGGCAACCAGATCAATTCATGATCCGGCTCAAGCGGTGGCCCCAAGCATTCCCCGAAGTCACATAAAAAGAAAACACCCCGTTTAAGGCGAAAACGTCCTTTTGAGAAATTATTCACATATTGCGATGCAAAACCCAAGCGGCTGCGGATTTCAATCCGATAACCCGATTCTTCATAAGCCTCACGATGAAGGGCATCACGCTCACTTTCGCCACGCTCGACCCCGCCGCCAATCAGCACAATCCCCTTTGGCGTTCGTGCAACAGCAACCTCGCCCGCATCATTTAAAATGACGGCATAGACGCAGTCCTGAACGGCATAACTTCTGCCCATATCCGGGTTACCAAAGATCGGTCCGACCAATTTTCTATTCCTGGATTTCGCCTGCGCTAAATGTCCGAATGAACCAATTAAATGTTTGAAGTAGCGACATTTTCAAATTGCTTGTGCCTGATCAAGCAACAATTGACAACGTACAGCATCCAGACGCAATTCGCTTTGGCGCGCGACCTCGAAATACCGTTTAATGTCATTATTTGACAGCGCTGCTTCAAGAACACCAAACTTTTTTGTCAATTGATCCACATACCGATCGGGTAAGATGCGATCCTGAAACGCTCCCTTGATCAGGAACTTTTCTGCCAGCGCAAAATCGAACTGCATATTCCGATACAGGATCGTTTGATAATTGGCATGCAGTTGCAGTTCGCCCTCGGCTGATACAAAGAAAACCGGAAACATCACCGCAAGTTCAGGCAAAATCCGGTTCGGGTAGACCTTCCCGTTCCAGTATTTCTCGGCCAAATTGGCATAAATGTCATAATCCGTGATCGGAAAGAATCGGGCCTTGCCCAAGGGCAAAATCTCGACCTTTGGTTTGGTAATTGTTACCGTGTCATTGGAGACATCGACATAAAAATCGCCAAACTGGAATGCATTCTGAAAATACTGATGCCGCAGGTTACCCCAGACACGCTTAGCGATACCACCGTGAAGGCAAAATTCCCTTAGTGCGACAAGCCCGACTGTCTTCGGGGACTGAAGCTCTCGCTCCAGCAGGGTTTTAACACCTTTTGTTATCTCGTAGCAGCACCCCTTTGGATAGACGTCCTTTTTCGGATGATCCGTTAAGTAAAACTCCTGATCGTATTGGCGGCGCAACCGCAACATATCATCATGAAGATCCTTTACGCGCGGCAACAGGAATTTTTTCGTCAGTTTGACCTGTTTGAAGTTGGTCGGGATGATCTGCTCTTCCTCAGCCTGACCTTTGATAAAATCAAGGCTCAATACAGCATTTTGTGTCATTTAATACCAACTCTTGCCACATCACAGGCCAAATGAGGATGAGGATAAAGACGGACTCCTGTCCCGGAAAAAAGATCCTTTTTCCGGGCACGATGCGCAGCATCTTTGAAACAAAAATGCCCCCGGACCAAAATCATGTTCGGGGGCATAGATGAAGCTTGTAATAAGATGGCGCTTAGAACGGGATCTCGTCGTCAAGATCCGGTGCGCCTGCCGGTGCAGAACCGCCGCCGCTGCTGCTGCCACCCGATGCGCCGCCGTTACCCCAACCGGAATCTGATCCGCCACCGTAACCGCCACCATTATCCGAACCGCCGCCATAACCGCCGCCCGAGCTGGAGCTTGAACCACCACCAGAACCGCCACCTTCGCCGCGGTTGTCAAGCATGGTCAGGTTCGAGTTAAAGCCTTCAAGTACGATTTCAGTGGTGTAATTGTCCTTGCCGTCCTGGCCCTGCCATTTTCGGGTGCGAAGTACACCTTCGATATAAAGCTTGCTGCCTTTTTTCACAAAGCGCTCGACAACATCGGCCAAACCTTCATTGAACACAACGATACGATGCCATTCGGTGCGCTCGCGGCGCTCGCCCGACTGACGATCCTTCCAGCTTTCCGAGGTGGCAATGCTGAAATTGGCAATCTTTTTGCCCGCCTGTGTGAAACGAATTTCAGGATCGCGGCCGAGGTTCCCGACAAGAATGACTTTATTGACACTGCCAGCCATGGGTTAATCTTCCAAAGTTTGTGTTGTCCGCCGTTCCGTATCTACGGAACTGGTGAGTTATCATTACGCAAAAATGCGCTGCATTAAAGTTTCAAGTGCGACGCGATCAGTCTCGTCGAACGAACCGGTTTCGACACTATCGACGTCGAGCACAGCAATCAACCGTCCATCACAATCAAAAACAGGCACAACGATTTCTGAATTCGAACGACTGTCGCAGGCAATATGTCCCGGAAAGGCATGAACATCATCAACCATCTGGGTCTTGCCCGTCGCCGCAGCCGTACCGCAAACACCACGGCCAAACGGAATGCGCAAACAGCCCAAAGACCCCTGATACGGCCCAACGACAAGTTCATTTTCCTTTTCTGGATCAACGATATAGAAGCCGGTCCAGAAATAATAGTCGAACTTTTGCGCCAGAATACAGCTTACAGTCGACATCAATGCGGTAACATTGCTTTCGCCCTCGGTGATGCTGATCAGTTCTTTTTCGGCTTCCTCATAAAGGGCCTTTTTCTGTTCTGCGTTCACGTCGTGCTCCTGCGTTGTAAGGGCCTAGGAGTTACCCGCTTGGCCGCGTCGAGACAAGGACAAAATAGCCTGCCCGCAAAGCCAGGTGGTCCGTCTGTGATCAGTATAAAACAACCCCGGCACGATGAACATGCCGGGGTCACTGCAGACCGCCTTGCGACGGATCAGAAATCGTTTGGGGTCAGAGGCGCTTACCGCTGTCCTTGTCAAACAGATGAACCAGATCGGCACTGGTCGAAAGTGCAAGTTCCTGTCCCTTGGTGAACTGATGTGTCCCCTGCATGCGCAGCGTCACATTTTCACCCTTGTCACCGAATTCAAGATAAACAAGCGTTTCGGCGCCAAGGGATTCGATCATCCGAACCCGTGCCCTTTGCGCCCCACTGCCATCTGCGATCAAGGTGAAATGTTCGGGACGAACGCCAACTACAAGCTCACGCCCGCCATCGATTTTGTGATCAAGATCAATCTTGCTGCCATCACCAAGGACCACATGACTTTTGTCATCCGAAACCTTGCCATCAAGAAAATTCATCGATGGTGAACCAATAAAGCTGGCAACAAAGAGACTGGCCGGCTTTTCATAGATTTCAATCGGGCTGCCGATTTGTTCTGCAATGCCAGCATTCATTACGATCAAGCGGTCGGCCAATGTCATGGCCTCGACCTGATCATGCGTCACATAAACCGATGTAATGCCAAGGCGTTGCTGAAGGTTCTTGATTTCAAGTCGCATATCAACACGCAGCTTGGCGTCAAGGTTCGACAGCGGTTCATCAAACAGGAAAACTTTCGGTTCACGCACAATCGCACGGCCCATTGCCACACGCTGGCGCTGTCCCCCCGAAAGTTGCTGTGGCTTGCGGTCCAGATGGTCATCAAGCTGCAAGATGCTTGCGGCGTGGCGCACCTTGGTATCGATTTCGGCCTTGCTATAGCCGCGATTTTTAAGGCCATAGGCCATATTACCGTAGTTGGTCATATGCGGATAAAGCGCATAGTTCTGGAAAACCATCGCAATATCGCGATCTGCCGGGGCAACATTATTGACGACGCGATCATCAATCTTAATCTCGCCACCCGAAATGCTTTCAAGACCGGCAATCATACGTAAAAGCGTCGATTTCCCACAGCCCGACGGGCCCACCAAAACGGTGAATTCCCCGTCACCAATTTCAAGATCGATGCCATGCAGGGCTTTGAACCCGTTGGGATAGGTTTTTTCAGCCTGGTTAAGCGTAACAGTTGCCATTTTCGTATCCTGTATGCGGATCTGTGTATCTTTAAATCACTGATGTCAAACGATCGACCGGGGGTTATTTTTCCGTCTCGACCAACCCTTTGACAAACATGCGCTGGAAGATCACCACCACCAGTACCGGTGGGATCGTTGCCATGATTGTCAGTGCGAATGCCTTGGGGAATTGCGGAATCTGACCACCTTCATAAAGCGAGTTATAAACCTGCTTGATCCCGATCACGATGGTGTAAAGCTGATCATCGGTGGTCATCAGAAGCGGCCAAAGATACTGGTTCCAGCCGACCACAAACATGATGATAAAGATCGCCGCTATCATGGTGACCGAAAGCGGCACCAGAATATCGATAAAGAACCGCAACGGCCCTGCCCCGTCCAAACGTGCAGCCTCAAGCAACTCGTCGGGAACCGACCGGAAAAACTGCCGGAAGAAAAACGTCCCCGTGGCCGATGCAATCAGCGGCAGGATCAACCCGGTATAGGTATTCAGCAGGCCAAGCTTGGCAACCACCTCATAGGACGGCACGATACGCACCTCAAGCGGCAGCAACAGGGTTGCAAAGATCATCCAGAACAGTGGCACGGCCAGCTTGAAGCGGAAATAGACAATCGCATAGGCCGCCATCATCGAAATAATGACTTTGCCAATGGCAAATCCAAGGCCAAGAACCATGCTGTTAAACAGCATTTCAAGGGCTGTCACCCGCCCCTTGGTCGCCGAAGAATCAAACAGGATCGCCCCGTAATTCTCAAGAAAATGTCCCCCGAACCAGAACTGAAGACCGTTCTGGAACAGAAATTCACGTGTATGGGTTGATGACACCAACGCGATCCAGACCGGTGCTATCATGAACAGCGAACCAAGAATAAGGATCAGATGATTGGTGATTGAACGCCATTTTGACTGATACATGACGCGGCCCCTAATAATGCACTTTGCGTTCGATAAATCGGAACTGGAACACCGTCAGCACACTGACCATGATCATCAGCAAAACCGACTGCGCGGAACTGCCGCCCAAATCTGCCCCAAGGAACCCGTCGACATAAACCTTATAGACAAGCGTCGCGGTCGAACCGCCCGGCGATCCTTTGGTCGAAACGTCGATGATGCCGAATGTTTCGAAAAAGGCATATGTCAGGTTGATCACCATCAGGAAGAAGGTGGTTGGCGCCAAAAGCGGGAATGTGATGGTCCAAAAACGCCGTTCGGCACTTTTGCAATCGAGTGTCGCGGCCTCGGTCACCGATTTTGGAATGCCCTGCAAGCCCGACAGGAAGAAGATAAAATTGACACTGACCTGTTTCCAAACGGCAATAAGCGTCACAACAAAGGTCGCATCATTGGCATTCTCGATATGGTTGAATTCAAAACCAAGGCTATTCAAAAGAATATAAAGATCGCCCATCAACGGATTGAATAACATCGTACCTAGCAAGCCCGCCACCGGCGGTGCAATGGCATATCCCCACATCAAAAGCGTCTTATAGGACTTTGCCCCGCGAACAACCTCGTCGGCACGTACGGCCAGGAAAAGCGAAATCGCAATCGAAAGGAACGCAACAAGAAATGAAAATACGGCCGTAAAGATCGCTGATTGCAGCCAACTTCCGCTTGACAGGACATCTTTGAAATTACGGAACCAAACGAATTGCGAGGACATCCCGAAAGCGTCCTCAAGCAAGAAAGATTGATAAACCGCCTGGGCTGCAGGCCACAGGAAAAATATCGCAATGATCAGAATTTGTGGTGCCACAAATAAATAAGGCACCGGGCTATGCCCGAATTGTACGCGTTTCATAATTTACGCAAGGCCCCAAGACGACAAGTCACAAATGGAAACAGGGCGGTCATGAAAACCGCCCTGTCTGATAAAGATGATTAGTTATAGGTATCGTGGAAGCGTTTCAGAAGGCCGTTACCTTCTTCTTCGATCGTGGCGAATGCCTCGTCGATGGTGGCTTCACCATTCATCATTTTGTCGACTTCGCGATAGATAACTTCACGAATCTGGACATAGAAACCAAGGCGATAACCTTTGGTCCACTCGCCGCCTTCTTCCGAAAGCTGCTGGATGCCAACTTCGGCGTCCGGGCTTTCTTTATAGTAGCCGTCTTTCTTGGCCAGCTCATAGGCAGCGTTGGTGATCGGAACATAACCGGTTTCTTTGTGCCAGTAGTACTGGGTTTCCGGTTTGGTCAGGAATTGGAAGAATTCAGCAACACCGGCATCTTGTTCGGCGCTATGACCAGAAAATGCGAACAGTGCTGCACCACCGATAAAGGTCGATTTCGGGGCATCGCCCACACCTTTCCAATACGGAAGGGTCGAGGTCCCAAATTCAAACTGTGCGGATTTCTTCAGACCACCAAAGGACCCTGACGAACCGATCCACATAGCAGATTTCTGCTGTAGGAAGGCATCCTGGTTCGCACCCCATGCACGACCATAGTAACCGTAATACCCGGCATCTTTCCAAGCTTTGACGTGCTTCCAGTGATCTTTCAGCGCATCATTGTTGTAAAGAATTTTCACGTCCGTACTGTCGTAACCGTTATTGGCAGTTGCCATCTGCAGGTTGTGACGCGACATAAAGTTCTCAAAGAAGATCCACGGGCTGTGGGACTGTGCAAGACCTTCGTAACCGGCATCTTTCAATTTCGGTGCGATTTCTTCAAAGTCCTGCCAGGTTTTCGGTGCTTCCACACCCGCTTTGGCAAGCGCATCTTTGTTGAAATACAGAAGCGGGGTCGAGCTATTGAACGGCAAGCCGATCATTTTACCCTCGGAATCCGCATAGAAATAGCGAACGCCCGGAATGTAATCATTGATATCAAAGCTGCCACCGTCGGCTTCCATGATATCCTGAACCGGTTTCACAGCGCCCTTGGCATTGATGATCGTCGCAGCACCGGCATCAAAGATCTGGATGATGTTCGGCTGGTTTTTCGCGCGGAAAGCAGCGATACCGGCAGTCATCGTGTCTTCGTAGCCGCCCTTGTTGACTGCTACCAGATGGTATTCATCCTGGCTTGCGTTGAAGTCAGCGGTAATCTGATCAACGACTTCACCAAGGCGGCCATCCATAGCATGCCACCAGGTGATTTCGGTCGCAGCGTTTGCCGTGCTGCCAAATGCAAGCACAGCGGCCGCTGCCATCAGGGTTTTACGAAACATGATCTTCTATCTCCCAAATAAAAACTTGTTCGCGCCAACCGCCTGTTGTTCGGTCGACACAACGCATTCGTTTTCATTCGAGGGGGACGTTTCCTCAAGTGACAGTTTTCGGAAATTTACTTTTGATGCGCGAAATAACCTTTAAAACTGCCGTTTTTTATATTTTAGTGTGCATTCGACCCCTTCAAATGTTCGTATGAACATCGCATAAATCGAACTACTTGCAAAGGTTTTCAATCCTGATGATTGACTTTGTTCGGTGTCGATTCTGCCAATCCAACATTTCGCTTGGATTTCCACCATTGTCACTATTATTGCGTCGTCATGCATATGCAACATTGCAGTGCAGTCGTTTCATTTGCACATGCAAAACGGGCGACCGCTGACCACCCATTTAATGTTCATTCGTGAACAACCGCTGTTAACCCTAGGCGGTGTTTACATTCATTGACAACATTTGAGTGCGGCG